>Ga0315298_1000431_pt1 | contig 80045 bp, 72 predicted proteins | sample WHS_1_MG_FD_203077 | JGI IMG/M metagenome (GOLD analysis project Ga0315298, IMG submission 203077) | Extremophilic microbial mat communities from Washburn Hot Springs, YNP, Wyoming, USA - WHS_1_MG | ecosystem: Environmental > Aquatic > Thermal springs > Hot (42-90C) | place: USA: Wyoming... | reverse complement strand
GAATAATTCCCCCGCGCGCTTCACCAACTCCTGCTTCCACGCGCTGATCATCGTCGCATGAACCCCAAATTCAGCCGACAACTCCGCCAAGGTCTTCTCCCCCGACAGCGCCGCCATCGCCACACGAGCTTTGAATTCCGCCCCGTGCTGCTTCCTCTTCACACCCATCTCTGGCTCCTCTCTCGACCGGCCAGCCTTAGCTTAAACAACTGTCCAAAAAACCGGAGCCGCCGCACCACCCGGCGGGTCGATGATCTGGTGCAAGCCATGGGGCTCACGGGGATCAGCAAGAGCACCGTCAGCAAGCTCTCCAAAGATATCGACGACCGCGTCAACGCCTTCCTCGACCGCCCCCTTATCGGCGACCGGCCCTATCTCTGGCTCGATGCCACCTATCTTAAGCAACGCGAAGGGGGTCGCATCGTCTCAGTCGCGGCGATAATCGCTGTGGCAGCGAATACCGAGGGAAAGCGCGAGATCGTCGGCCTGCACATCGGGCCGTCCGAAGCCGAAACCTTCTGGGCAACCTTCCTTAAGAGCTTGGTCCGCCGCGGCCTGCGCGGCACCAAGCTGGTCATCTCCGATGCGTTCGATCGCCCAGTGACTCACCACCCTCGATCGGGCGATCGGATATTATTCGGCGCAGCCTTACCAGGGTGTCGAGACCCTGATCGAGGCGACTTATCAGGCCCAGATCACACCCTGGTGGCAGATCCAGCCCGATATCCAGTATGTCATCAACCCCGACGGCGGCATTCCCGATCCGGTCGATCCCGCGCATACGTTGCGCAACGAGCTGGTGATTGGAATTCGAACCAACATCACGTTCTGAGCCGCCATTGACCTTCCGATCATGGGAATGCCTACATAGGCACGGTACCGAGGACGAAACCGATGGATCAGACCGTTTCACCCCATGCCATCCAGGCCACCTCCCAAGGCGATGCCACTTCCTATGATCTCGCGATCGAGGGCATGACCTGCGCCTCCTGCTCGGGGAGGGTGGAGCGCGCCCTGCGCAAACTGCCAGGCGTGGATGAGGCAAGCGTCAATCTCGCGAGCGAAACAGCACGCGTCACAGGCCATGGTGTTAGCCGCGACGTTCTGATCGCCGCGGTCGAAAAGGCCGGCTATGGCGCGCGCGGCATCGATCCCACGGCACCGGACGATGCCGTCCGCCGCGACCAGGCCGCACGGCGCGACATGATCGACCTCGTTGCCGCCGCAACCCTGACGGCACCCCTGATCGTTACCATGATCGCCGAGCTTGCCGGTCTGCACTGGATGCTGCCGGGTTGGCTCGCCCTCGCTTTGGCCACGCCGGTGCAGTTCTGGATCGGCGGGCGTTTCTACGTCGCGGGCTTCAAGGCACTGCGCGCCGGAGCCGCGAATATGGATGTGCTGGTCGCGCTCGGCACGTCGGCGGCCTATTTCATGAGCCTCTATCTGCTGATCCGTGCATGGCTCGGCGGCGGCACGCCGGACCTGTATTTCGATTCCTCCGCGGTGGTGATCACCCTGATCCTCGCCGGTCGCATTCTGGAGTCTCGCGCGCGGCGGGAAACCGGCGCTGCCCTGCGCGCCCTGACAGCCCTGCGTCCCGATCGCGCCATCCGGCGTGCGCCCGACGGCAGCGAACGCGACATTCCCACTGCCGATCTCCGGCGTGGCGATATCGTGGTGATCCGGCCCGGTGCGCGCATCGCGGTGGATGGAGTGATCCGCGAGGGGGAAAGCCAGGTCGATCTTTCGATGATCACCGGCGAGAGCATTCCCGTCGCTCGTGGTCGGGGCGATGCCGTCACCGGCGGCGCGATCAACGGGGACGGGCTGTTGCTGGTCGAAACCACGGCGGTCGGTGCGGAAACCACGCTGGCCCGCATCGTCCGGCTGGTCGAGACGGCTCAGGCCGCCAAAGCGCCGATCCAGAAGCTGGTCGACCGGGTAGCAGCGGTATTCGTCCCCGCCGTGCTCGCCATTGCGCTCGTGACTTTGATCGCCTGGCTGATGGTTGGGCTGACGCCGGAAACCGCGATCCTGCGTGCTGTGGCCGTGCTGGTGATCGCCTGCCCCTGCGCCCTTGGCCTCGCCACGCCGACCGCGATCATGGCGGGAACCGGTGTTGCGGCGGGCCACGGCATTCTGATTCGCGATGCCGAAACCCTCGAGCGCGCCCGCACGGTCGATACCATCGCCTTCGATAAAACCGGCACGCTCACCGAGGGCAAGCCGGATATCATCGCGCTCGATGCCGCCACCGGTAGCGATCCGGCGACTGTCCTCAGGCTTGCGGCGGGCCTGCAACGCGGGAGCGATCATCCGCTTGCCCAAGCCGTGATCCGCCGTGCCGCCGCTGAAACTGTTACCATTCCTGCAGCCACCGAAGTTCAGTCCCGCCCGGGTCGCGGTGTGCAGGCGGTGATCGAGGGGCAGGCGCTCGCGCTGGGGAGCATCCGCCTCATCGACGAAGCCGGCATTGTGCTCGAAGCCCCGCTGGCCGCGCGCGCGAAGGCGCTCGAAGCGGATGGCCGTACCATTTCGTGGCTGATCGATCGCGGAGAGCGCCGCGTGATCGGCCTGATCGCTTTCGGTGACGCCCTCAAGCCCACCGCCGCTACAGCGATCGCGGCACTCCACGCGCGGGATATCCGCGTTGCGTTGCTGACCGGTGACAATCAGGGCAGTGCCGCCGCCGCCGCCCGATCGCTCGGCATCGACGAGGTGATGGCCGGGCTGCTACCCGAGGACAAGGCGATCGCGATCGGCCGCTTGCGCGAACAGGGCCGCATCGTCGCGATGGTGGGCGACGGCGTGAACGATGCGCCCGCGCTTGCCGCCGCCGATCTCGGTATCGCCATGGCGACCGGTTCGGACATCGCCATGCATACCGCCGGCATCACGCTGATGCGTGGCGATCCTGCGCTGGTCGCCGCCGCTATCGATATCTCGCGGCGGACCTTCGGCAAGATCCGTCAGGGTCTGTTCTGGGCGTTTGCGTTCAATACACTCGGGATTCCACTGGCGGCATTTGGTGTTCTCACCCCGGTCATCGCCGGGGCCGCCATGGCCGCCTCCAGCGTGATCGTGGTCACCAACGCCCTCACGCTACGCCGCTGGCACCCGCCGACCGCGTAGTAACACAACTGAAGCCAGCGGATGCCAAAGGCTCAGCCTTTGGCGGATCGAGGTAGAGCCCGGCGTCACCTGTACTCCCTCATTTCATACTCTCAACAGTCCCGCCATTGCCGGCGCGGCGGTACTATCGGGAAAAATCCGCGCGAGCGATGCCTCATCAAGGCCGAATTGTGCCTGAATGACCCCTTTGGCGAGGCTGCGGATGTCGGCGGTGGGGGCAAGGTCGCGGTTCTCGAATAATTGGGTGGCGGCCAATCCCGGCCAGTTTGCCCGCACCTTGCCGCCCGCGACGTTGCCGCCCGCAAGGAACGCCACGGTTGCCGTACCGTGATCGGTGCCGTGGGTACCGTTGATCCGGGCGGTTCGTCCGAACTCGGTAATTACCAGAACAGTCGTGCTGGCCCAGGCCGGCCCCAGAGCGGTACGCAGACTTGTGATTCCGGTATCGAGATCGGCGAGCGGGGCATGGAGCAGGTTCATCTGGTTGGCGTGCGTGTCCCAGCCTTCGAGCTGGAACGCGGCGATTCGCGGGCCGCCCGTGCTTGCCAGCAACCGCCCGGCGGCGTGGGCGAGGGCGGGAAAACCGTAGCCGTGCGCCGGGGTGGTTTCGTCGGCGGCATCGCCTTTCAAGGTCCCGGTCGTGTCATCGGGAATGGCAAGTGCGGCGTGGTCGAACCGCGCGGCGCGCAACCCGTCCGCGATGGCAGGGCCGAATACCGGATCGGGCCGGTTGAGGGCGGCGATCTGGGCGTAGAGATCGGGAGAGGGTTTCGCGAACCCTGCCGGTGCGTAGGAAGCGATGCGGGTGCTGCCGCGCAGCAGCAGGGGCACGCCCATCCCTACGGCCAATCCGCGCCCCGCGACACCGCCTGCCGGCAATTCGCCGACCAGCCGGTTGAGCCAGCCCGAGGTGATGCCCGCGTGATCGATCCCGGTTTGGAGATAATCCTGCGCCTCGAAATGGCTGCGGGTGCGATAGGAGCCGGCGATCGCATGCACCGGGAGCACCTGGTTCGCCCGATACAGCCCATGAAGATTTTTCAGCGCGGGATGGAACGCGAAAAATCCGCCGAGGTCGAGCAATTGTGCCTGATCCGGCACGAGAGGCGCGCGCAGGCGGATCAGGTTGGCATCGCCGTAGGGAACCACGGCTGCCATGCCGTCGAGCGCGCCGCGGAGCAGGACAACAACAAAACGCTGGTCGGTGGGGGCTGCCGCCAGCGCCACCCTGGCACGGCCGGCGGCGGCAATGGTCGCGAGGCCGAGTAGACTGGCACGACGGGTGAGGGCGAGGGTCACGGCCTATCTCCTCTGGAATTCGGGGGCGGCGAACAGCATGGCCAGAGCTTCGCGCGGCGAACCGGCGGTAGCGATCGCGGTGGCGGTCGCGGGTTGCAGGAGTGGACCGAGGGCGGATTGCGCCACATCCATCGGTGCCGCCCCATCATGCCGCCCGGCGATCGTATAGGCGAAATCCACCCGCGCCAGCACTGCGTCCGATCCGGTCCAGTCCGATCCGTGATCGGACCAGCCATTGGGTAAAGGCGCCGCCCAGAGCGGTTGGCCGAGTTTGCGCAGGCTGCCGAGCATCAGGCCGACCGGCGGCTGCGCCATGCCGCTCGCCCGCGCAAGGGAGACAACGTAATCGAACGGCGTCTTGATCTTGGTCAGCGGGGTCCACGCGGCCTTCAGGCTGATCAATGCTATGGAGGTTGCCCCGAGATCGCCTCCGGTTTCGGTCAGCACGTCCGCCAGATGATCGACCGCCGATTGCGGTGGATGATCGGCGATGAAATGCCATGCCAGCTTGTGCGCCAGCGCGCGATAGGTGGTCGGGTGGGTCGACAGGAACCGCAACGCTTCGATCCCGCCCGCTTCGCCGGGTGGAAATCGCCGGCCCAGCACGATCTGCGATCCCGGTTCATGGGCCATGGGCCGGAACTTGAACCCGGTGGGCTGCGCTTTGGGATCGATCGACCAGCCGGTGAGCAGCTTCGCCATGTTGGTGACGTCGGCCTGGGTGTAGTGCGCCCGCAGGCTCACCGTGTGCAATTCCATGCATTCGCGGCCCAGATTTTCGTTCAGCCCGCGATGGGTGCGGATTCCGGCCCGGCTGCCCGGCCCCACCGAAAAGGCATTCGCCAGATATAACAGCATCGCCGGATGGCGCTCCGCGGCCAGAACCATCGTGGTGAAATTACCCGTCACATGCGGCCTGATTGCCTCGCGCATAAACGGGCCGACCAGCGGTGCAACACCGCCCTGCCGGATCGAGGTGGTGAAATGATTGGCCCAGAACCACACCAGACGTTCGCGAAACGGTGCGTTGGTGCTCAGGGCCCAATCAACCTGTGCCTGTGCATCGCGCAGAAACATTGCCCGGCTCACCGGCTTGAAATTGCCCTTGAGCGGCTTGCCGGTAGCTAAAATCCGCTTACGGGTCAGGACGTCATCCCGCCGCGCCGCCAACGCATCGGCCCCGCTCGGCAACCCCGCCGACCGCGGATCGGCAAGAAACGGGTCCGGCCCGCGCAACTGGTCCCGTAACCAATCCCTTGCTGATGCGGTGGCGGGCACGGTGCCGGTCAAAGGGCCGAAGCCGAAACGGATCATGGCATGGGTAAGGTCGCTGTCCATGCGCACGGCATAACGCGGGAGAACGTCGCGAAGTGTTGCGAAGTGCGACGAGGGGGTTTCAGGCGTGGTCGGACGCAGGCTGAGGAGATGCTCTTCCCTACCAATGGCACCGCCTTCACCTCAGCGCCGATCGTGATAAATGACCCTCTTATGACAATCGCGCTGATTTTTCTGCTTCTGGCGGCATCGCTTGGCAGCTATCTGGCCGTTGGATTTCTGCGTGGTACGCCGCCGCCCGCTGCCGGGGTCATGCTTGGTCTCGTTCATGGCGTGATCGGCGCGGCAGGTCTGCTCGAATTGTTCGTTGCCCTCGGTTCGGTCCATCATCTTGCAACCTATGGGCTGTCGGGGTTTGGAACCGGCGCGGAGGTCCTGCTTTGCCTTGCCATTCTGCTCGGTCTTGTCGTGGCCATCCCGGCCTGGACCGGCAAGCGCCCATCCGGCCTTGTAGTCGGTGCCCACGCGAGTGCCGCGATCACTGCCCTTGTCCTCGTAATCGCCATCGTCATCCTGCGATAATCCGGCCTCGGCTCATGTTTCACTAGCCGAACGGGCATCGCCGCGTTAAGTTCTCGCAATCACAGGTTGAGGTTGCGGTGGATGGAGCGCTGATCACGGTTGAACGGCCAGTCCGGGTCATGACGGCAATGCGCGCGAGGGCGGGCATTCGGCTCGGGAGCGAGCGGGGGCGTTTATTCCTGTTTCTGCCGGTTGCGGCTGGTGCCGGGATTCTGATCTATTTCGACCTGACGCGGGAACCGCCGGTCTGGCTGTCCGTGGCCATGGCGGGTGGGGCGCTGGTCTTGCTCGTCGCACTTTGGCGGCGGGTTGCGGCGCGCGGGGTGGCGGCACTCATTCTTGCCGCCACACTCGGCTTCGGCCGTGCCCAGTTGCAGACCCTGGCGATGCCGCCACTGCTCGCGGTGCCGCATCATGGTGTGACCATCACGGGGCGGGTCGTCGCGGTCGATCTGCTCCCGACCGGGCGGCGGATCAGCATTGCTTCACCCCGGCTGAACGGCAGTGCGCCGGCGGCACGGGCGGTGCGCGTAAAGCTGCGCCGGGGCGATGACGTTGCGGTCGAGGCCGGGGATACGGTCAGATTGCGCGCGCTGCTCTATGGCGCATCGCGTCCGGCCTATCCGGGGGGGTGGAATTTCGCGCGCGACCAGTTTTTCTCCGGTCTCGGCGCGGTCGGCTTCGCGATTTCCCCCCTCGATGTCACGGCGCGCGCATCGCCCGGCTGGTTCAGCGCCCTGCGCCAGCTGCGCGAGGCGATCGCGGCGCGGATTCTGGCAGATCTGCCGATCGATACCGGTTCGATCGCGGCAACCCTTCTCACCGGCTTCGAGGATGCCATCCCGCCGGCCGAGCGCCAGGTTTTCATTACCGCCGGTCTTGCGCATATTCTGGCGGTCGCCGGGTTGCATATCGGCATCGTGATGGGAACGCTCTATGCGCTCACGCGGTTTCTGGCCGGGTTTTCCGAATATTTGTTGCTGCGCGTCCCGGCGAAGATCGTTGCGTCGCTGGTCGCGTTTCTCGGCGGTGTGGCCTATGCGGCGCTGACCGGATTTCACGTTCCGATCGTGCGCAGCCTGGCAATGGCGGCGCTGGTACTCGCGGGGGTCATCGCGGGTCGGCGGGCCCTGTCGCTGCGGGGGCTGGCACTTGCCGCTATGGCGCTGATGCTGATCGAACCGCAGGCGGTGCCGGGCCCGAGCTTTCAGATGAGCTTTTCCGCCGTGCTCGCGCTGATCGCCGGGTATGAGGCGATGGGCCGGCGGTTCGCGATGGGCGGGGAGGGGCATGGGCGGAAACTTCTCCGTCATGTCGCGGCGCTCGCTTTCACCTCGTTTCTGGCGGGTGGTGCGTCGATGCCGTTCGCGGCCTACCATTTCCAGCAGATCGAACCCTATTACGTGCTGGCCAATCTGGTCGCGGTGCCGCTTACCGCACTGGTGGTATTGCCCCTCGGCATGGCGGCGCTGGTGCTGATGCCACTTCATCTCGAACGCCTCACGCTGATCCCGATGGGGTGGGGGATCGGCATCATCCTTCGCGTCGCACGGTTCGTGGCTGGCCTACCGCATGCGTTGATCGAGATCAGCCCGAGTCCCGGCTACGCCGTCGCTCTGGTCGCGATCGGGCTTGCGTTACTCGGCCTGCTCCGCTCGGGCGCGCGTGTCAGCGGCCTCGTGCCAGTTGTTCTCGGGCTGGTCGCCATGACACTTGGTCGCCCGCCGGATGTTCTGGTCTCGCCGACCGCCAACCTGATCGGCGTGCGCGATGCAGGAGTGGTCCGCATCGTGCAAGCCGGACGCGTCGATAAATTCACCCTTGATCAGTGGCGTCCGGTCTGGGCCGGGATGACGTCCAAAGTCGGTCGGATCGGCGATGTGTGCGATGGTGGGCGTTGCCTTGCGGCACAGGGCAGGGTGCTGATCCTCGCCGATCGTGACGCCGCACACGCGGGCTGCGGCGATGCCGTGATTGTGATCTCGCCGCGGCCGTTGCGCGGCGCGTGCCGCAAGCCGGGGCGCGTGGTGATCGACCGGTTCACGGTGTGGCGGGACGGCGCGGTGGCGGTTCGGCTGACGAAGCGCGGGGCGATGATCAGGACGGACCGGACGGTGCAGGGAGACCGGCCCTGGGTGCCGCCGTGGCCCCGGCGCTGGCACCGGCGTTGATCCCTGCGTTGACCCAGGCACTGACCGGCCTCAGCCGGGGCATGGTTTCATGCGCGAGAATATAGCTCCGATGCGCCGGACCCGCCTGACGGCGAGGGCGGGTCGCCGTCATCCGGACCGCTTCAGCAATCGCCCGCACCGTCGCTCGCAGCCGCCCCGCCATCATGCCGCGCGCCAGATAGATCATTGCGCGCGGCAGCATCCCGTTCAGGCCGTGCCAGTCATGCGCGATCACCAGCCGGTTCCTCACGAAATACCGCCAGCGCCCGTCGGCCCACCCGACCCGCGCTTCGGCAGCCACCGCATGTGTCACCGCAAGATCGCCATGATGCTCGATCTGCCAGCCTGCGGCGATCGCCCGGCGCGCGAATTCATACTCCTCCCAGGCGAAGAACAGCGTGGCATCATAGCCGCCAAGGGCCGAGAAACAGGCCCGCGACAACGCATGGCCGCACCCGACGAAGGTGGTTGCGGTGAAGCGCCGCTCCGCCGCCCCGAGCAGCGAGACGGGATACCCCCAGCTCGAACGGTCGAGCGCCACGCCATTGGCGGACAGGATCCGAAATCCGATCGCCCCGAGATCCGGCAGCACCGCCAACCGAGCCGTCGCGCGCGCCACGACATTCGACGTGGTGAATACCGCATCGTTGTCGAGGGCGATAATGGCGCGGCCCCGACCGAGGCTGGCGGCAAGATTACGCCCGCCGGGCACGCCGAGATTCCCGTCGATCCCGAACAGCGCCACGTTGACCAGCGGCGTCACCGCCACGATCAGGGCCGCTCGCATCGCTGACGACGAGCCTTGATCGAGCACGATGACATGATGATCGCAACCGCCCTGCGCCGCCGCCGACCGGATCGCGGCAATCGTCTCAGTCGTGCGGCAGTGACTGAGAATGATCACATCCGCCGCATAATCATGGGCCGGGGGCCGTCCACCCGCGAGGAAAACCGGCATGGCCTCGCGGTCAGAACGCATTTTCGCCCCCCAGCACCGCCGGCACCGTCCGCAGCAGAATCACGAAATCCAGCCAGGGGGACCAGTGTTCGATATATTCGAGGTCCGCAGCGACCCGAGCCGCCACCATGTCGACCCCTGCAGTCGGGCCGCGAAGTCCGCGCACTTGAGCGAGCCCGGTCAAGCCCGGCTTGACCCGGTGGCGAACGCCATAGAAAGCGCTCGCCTGCTCGAAGGTGAAATCCCCGGCGATCGTGTTCGGCGCATGCGGGCGCGGCCCGACCAGCGACATCTCGCCCTGCAGCACGTTGAATATCTGCGGAAGTTCATCGAGCGAGAGCCGCCGCAAAACCGCGCCGAGCCGGGTGATCCGCTTATCGTCCCGCCGCGCCTGCAGCGTGGCCCGCGTGGGCACGGGCCGCATGGTACGGAACTTCAGCACGGTGAAGGGGACCCCATCCCGCCCGATCCGCCGCTGGCGAAACAGCACCGGCCCGCTCATCCGCAGCAAAAGGGCAATGATCGCCATCAGTGGTGCGAACACTCCCAGCAGCACCAGCGCACCGATCACGTCGAACCAGCGCTTGAACGCGGCACCCCAGGTGCCGATCGGTCGATCCAGCACCGTGACCATCCGCAGGCTCTGCCCCCGTGCGACGCCGCCCGCACCGATTTCGGCAACGGCGTCGAAGGCCAGCCGCACCCGCACCGGCTGATCCGCGAGGCTCGCCAGCAATGCATCGATCTTGCGTCGCGCGATCGCATCGTCGCTCCGCCGGGTGAACACCATGATGTCGTCAATCTTGCCAGCCCGGATCATCGCGGCAAAACTTTCGGCATCGCCGATCATGCGCAGCCCGGCGGCCTGCGGCAGGCCCCAGGCGAACATGTACCCCAGCCGCCGCCCGCTCAGCCCGTCCAGCCGGTCCCGCAAATCCCGGTCGCAGTACCCGGTCATCACCAGCGCGGTCGCCCCCGAAGGTGCCCCCACCACGGCGCGGCGCGACCATGCGCCGAGGGCGAACCGCAGCGCGACGATCATTCCCGCCGCCAGCCCGAAGGCGGTTCCCGCCCAGATGATCGAGGCATCAACCGGCAGCACCGAAGGCGATTGCCGCAGCAGCGCGAAACGTAACAGAATGATGACATGGGCTGACCCCAGCGTCCGCAAAATCGGCCAGGCATGATCCTGTGGCGCGCGTGCGACGGCGCGGGCATACTGGCCGCCCAACAGCATCGCCGCCACGGTGATAACGGCATAGGCGAGCCAGTTGGCAGTTCCCGCCGCCAACGTCGGCGCGGGTCCGATCAGCAGCCCGGCGAGTTTCGGTGCCGCCAGCGCCGCTGCCGCATCGACCCCGACCAGCGCCGCGCCGAACCCAAGCCGCCGCCATGACACCGTCCGGTGCACGCCCCGATTGTATTCAGCACCGATTTCATGGCTCGAACCTGCCGCCATTCCCGCAAGTCGACTCTCATACACGTGAGACATTCCGGTCCGACTCCGCCCATGAATTGCAAAATGCAACTCAAGGTTTAATCGTCTCTAGACGAAAACGAGTCGCCGTGAAAGCAGAAAATTAACCAGAAACCCTGATGCAGCGCCCGCCGCCACTGCAAGAACCGGGTAATGCCTGGGCAACACGAACGCCACCAGCAAAAGGGAGTACGCGCCACGGTTGAGTATGAATCCAAACAGATTGACTGCAAGAAATCGCAACCACTGCGTGTGCGCCGCGCGGTGCGTGCGTTCCCCGAAGGTCCAGAACCGGTTCAATGCCCAGTTGATGCTCGCCACGATAAAATATGCAACCGCTCCCGCGCCGTACAGGCCGAGACTTGGGATCAGCGCATAAACTGCCGCCACATCGAGGCAGAACCCGAACGCTCCGACCAAGCCGAATCGCAGAAACTCCCCCCCAGCGGCGCGATGGCGCTCCGGCAGGCGGGACAAGACGAGATCGATGGGCGAAAAACGAACGAGCACAGTCTCCGATACCAGCCCTCGCCCGCGGCGCAAACCCGTCCGAGAGCGTCGTCGCCAAAGAAAGCCGGCTCTTCATTTTTTTGAAAAGAGAGCCCGGAAAACTCTGTTCGCCTGCGCGCCCGCTCTTGACCAATTCATTTCCCCACCATCATCATGCAGGTCTCAGGCACGGAGGAACCCATGGCCCAAAACAACCTCTCCCACGTCAGTCTTACGGTGAACGGCAAACCGGCGCATGCCGAGGTCGAATCCCGCACGTTGCTCGTCGAACTCATCCGCGATCATCTCCATCTCACCGGCACCCATGTCGGCTGCGACACCAGCCAGTGCGGGGCCTGCGTGGTTTCGATCGACGGTAAATCCGTGAAATCCTGCACCATGCTCGCGGTTCAGGCCGAGGGGGCGCATGTCACCACGATCGAGGGTCTCGCCGCCGCCGACGGTACCCTGCACCCGATGCAGGAAATGTTCCGCGAACATCACGGTCTGCAATGCGGCTTCTGCACCCCCGGCATGGTGATGAGCGGGATCGACCTCGTCGAGAGTCATCCCGAGGGGCTGACCGAGCAGCAGATCCGCGAAGGACTCGAGGGCAACATCTGCCGCTGCACCGGCTATCATAATATCGTCAAGGCGATCGCCGCCGCTTGGCCCCTGATGCACAACAAACAACTGCCGCAAGCCGCCGAATAACGAGCGCGCGTGCCTAGCCCGCCGGTATCAGCCGGCGGCCACACAAAATTCGGGAGATCATCCATGAACGACATGACAAATCCGGTCATCATCAAGGGCGGCATCGGCGATTCCCCGAAACGCACCGAAGACCATCGTTTCCTCTCCGGCCGCGGCCGCTACACCGACGATATCAACCGCCCCAACCAGACGCACGCCGTGTTCAAACGCTCGGATGTCGCCCACGGTATCCTGAAATCGGTCGATACCTCAGCGGCCAGGGCCATGCCGGGCGTCATTGCCGTTTTCACCGGCGAGGACATCGCGAAAGCCGGGCTTGGTGGGGTTCCCTGCGGCTGGCAGTTGCACAGCAAGGACGGCTCGCCCATGATCGAGCCGCCCCACCCCATCCTCGCGCAGGGTCAGGTCCGCTACGTCGGCGACGCGATCGCCATGGTGATTGCCGAAACCGCCGAACAGGCGAAGGACGCCGCCGAAGCTCTGATTGTCGATATCGAAACCCTACCCGCCGTCGCGACAATTCGCGCAGCGGTGGCCGAAGACGCGCCTCTCGTTCATGACGATGCCAAAGGCAATATCTGCTTCGACTGGCATATCGGCGACAAGGCTGCGGTCGAAACGGCCTTCGCCACCGCGCACAAGATCGCAACGATCGACGTCGTCAATAATCGCCTGATCCCCAACCCGATGGAACCCCGCGCGGCCATCGGGGAATACGACCAGTCCTCGGGCGAACACACGCTCTACACCACCAGCCAGAACCCCCATGTGATCCGCCTCCTGATGGGAGCCTTCGTCCTGCATATCCCCGAGCACAAGCTGCGGGTGGTTGCGCCGGATGTCGGCGGCGGGTTCGGGGCCAAGATCTTCCACTACATCGAGGAAGCAGCGGTCACCTGGGCCGCGACACAGATCAACCGCCCGGTGAAATGGACCTGCGAACGCGGCGAGGCCTTCATTACCGATGCTCATGGCCGTGACCACGTCACCCATGCCGAACTCGCCCTTGCCGAAGATGGCAAATTCCTCGCGTTGCGGGTGAACACCATGGCGAACATGGGGGCCTATCTCTCGACCTTCGCCCCCTCGGTGCCAACCTATCTTTCCGCGACTCTCCTCGCCGGCGTGTACACCACCCCCGCGATCTACGGTGAAGTTAAAGCCGTCTTCACCAACACCGTTCCGGTCGATGCCTATCGCGGCGCGGGGCGGCCCGAAACCACCTTCCTGCTCGAACGCCTTGTCGATGTCGCGGCGGGGGTAATGGGCATGGATCGGGTCGCGATCCGTCGTCGCAACTTCATTCCGATCGATGCCTATCCCTATCAGACCCCGGTTGCCCTGATGTACGACAGCGGCAACCATGAAGCGACGCTCGCGCGCTGCATGGAACTGGCCGATTGGCCCGGTTTCGAAACGCGCCGCGCAGAGGCCGCCAAACGCGGTAAACTCCGCGGCATCGGCATGTCGACCTATCTCGAAGCCTGCGGCATCGCCCCCTCCGCGGTCGCAGGTGCGCTCGGTGCCCGTGCCGGGCTTTACGAAGTCGCCAATATCCGGGTCCACCCCACCGGCTCGGTCACGGTGTTCACCGGGACTCACAGCCACGGTCAGGGCCACGAAACCACGTTTGCCCAGCTGGTGGCGGACCAACTCGGCATTCCGTTTGAATCCGTCGAAGTGGTCCACGGCGATACCTCCAAGATACCCTTCGGCATGGGCACCTACGGCAGCCGCTCGCTCGCGGTTGGCGGTTCCGCCATGGTCAAGGCGATGGACAAGATCATCGCCAAAGGCAAAAAAATCGCCGCTCATCTTATGGAAGCATCACCGGACGACATCGAGTTCAAGGACGGTAAATTCACCGTTGCCGGCACCGATAAATCGAAAGCCTTCGCCGAGGTGGCGATCACCGCCTACGTTCCCCATAACTACCCGATCGAGGAGATCGAACCCGGCCTCGACGAAACCGCCTTCTACGACCCGAAAAACTTTACCTTCCCTGGTGGCTGCCACATTTGCGAGGTCGAAATCGATCCGGAAACCGGCGTGCTTCACATCGTGAACTTCACCGCAGTCGATGATATCGGGCGCGTGATCAACCCGATGATCGTCCACGGTCAGGTTCATGGCGGGGTCACCCAGGGTATCGGGCAGGCACTGCTTGAACACGCGATCTACGACGAGTCCGGCCAGCTCCTGTCCGGCTCGCTGATGGACTACACCATGCCGCGCGCCGACAATGTGGTGAACTTCCACGTCGGGACCGAATCGACCATGTGCACCCACAACCCGCTCGGAGCCAAAGGGGTGGGGGAAGTCGGCGCGATCGGCAGCCCGCCGGCCGTCATCAACGCGGTGGTCGACGCCTTGCGGGACTACGGTGTCACCCATGTGGACATGCCGGCCACCGCCCAGAAAATCTGGTCGATCATCCACGCCGCCCCGGCCCGCATGGCCGCCGAATAATCCGCCCCGTCATTCCTTACGGAGACCTGAAATGTACGAGTTCACCTATCACAAAGCCACCAGCCTCGATGACGCGGTGAAAACCCTTGGCAGCGATGCCGAAGCCAAGCCCCTCGCTGGCGGTATGACGTTCATTCCCGTCCTCAAGCAACGCCTCGCCAAACCCTCCACCGTCATCGACCTTGCCGCTCTCGGCCTCACCGGTATTCGTCGTGAGGGCGACACCATCGTGATCAAGGCCATGACGACGCATCGCGAGGTCGCCAATTCTCCGGAGGTCGCCAAGACCATCCCGGCCCTCGCTCACCTCGCGGGCATGATCGGTGATCGGCAGGTTCGCTACCGCGGCACGATCGGCGGCTCGCTTGCCAATAACGACCCTTCCGCGTGCTACCCTGCCGCCGCACTCGCTTTGGGGGCGACCATCAAAACGACCAAACGCAGCATCCCCGCCGCCGACTATTTCCAGGGCATGTTCACCACCGCCCTCGAACCCGACGAACTCATCACCGAAGTCGCTTTCCCGATCCCGCAATCCGCCGCCTACGAAAAATTTCCTAATCCCGCATCGCGCTATGCCATGGTCGGTGTTTTTGTTGCTAAAACTGCGCACGGCCCGCGCGTCGCTGTCACCGGTGCCGGCAACAACGGTGTCTTCCGCCATGGAGCGATGGAAGATGCCTTGGCGAAATCCTTCACCCCGGAGGCTCTGAAAGACGTCTCGACCGACGAATCCACCATGAATGCCGACATCCACGCCAGCGCGACCTACCGCGCTCATCTGGTCGGTGTCATGGCGCGCCGGGCGGTGGCCGCTTGTCGGTGAAGGTATAATAGGCACATTTGATAGGACCGTAAAAAGCTCGGCCTCTTATGCCCGGACATCCTCGGCTCCGGCGAGGCCGCGCCAATACTCGGTCTTGCCGGCCTGTTCTTTTTGCCCCCGTGTCGAATGATGACCGGCGAGACGCCGACCGGCCAGCACAACCGGCCGAAGCCCAATACCGAGTGCCGCGGGAAATCCTGCGACCATCGACATCTTGATGTTTCGCATAACTCATCTCCATACTCGATGCGGTTGAAGACCAACCAACGAGACGACAAATCTGGGATTAATCCGTCCGATTTGCGATCGCTCCGGCAAGCCGGTCACGATGGAAAGGACATCGATGGATGCCGACTGCGTTCATTTGCGTTACCTGCGGCGTCCAGCAAGGACCGACCGAGACACCACCCTCCGGGTGCCCGATCTGCCTCGATGAGCGGCAGTACGTCCCGGCCCCCGGGCAGCGCTGGACCTCGATGGCAGGGCTTGGCCAAGGGCACCGCAATGGCTTTGCTGCGGTCGAGCATGGCCTGCTCGGCATCGGCACCGCGCCGCATTTCGCGATCGGTCAACGTCCCCTCCTGCTCCGAACCAGCGCCGGAAATGTTCTTTGGGATTGCAACAGCCTGTTCGACGCCGCGACGCACGAAATCATTGCTGCGCTCGGCGGTGTCGCGGCGATCGCCATTTCGCATCCGCATTTCCAGGGTGCGATGATCGAGTGGGCCCATGCATTCGACGCACCGGTCTATATCCATGACGCGGATCGCGCGTATGTGATGCGCCCCGACCCCGCGATCCGGTTCTGGTCGGGCGATAAATGCGCGCTCCCGGGTGGCGTGACGCTGATAAATGTCGGCGGCCATTTCGAAGGAGCCGCAGTCCTGCATTGGGGCGAGGCGGCTGAGGGGCGCGGCGCGTTGCTCACCGCGGACGTCATAAGCGTCGCCGCCGACCCGCGTCAGGTCAGTTTTCTGCGCAGCTTCCCGAATTATCTGCCGCTGGGTCGGCGCGCGATCGAGCGTATCGGGGCCATGCTCGCCGAGATGCCCTTTGAACGGATCTATGGCGGCTGGTGGCATTCGATCGTGCCCGTCCACGCGAAATCGGTGCTCGACCTTTCGATCCTCCGCTATCTGGATGCGATTGAAGGACGGTACGGATCACCGGCAACCGACCCAGGCCGAATTCCGCCGCCTGCGGAGTCGTGAGCGCGGCGGTTCAGGTGCAGGAGGGTTCGGCGCGGCGGCGGGATCTGGTTTTCGCCGGTGCCGGGCGCCAGTAGTCGTCCCGCGGCACGATCTGGGCCTGCCCATCGGCGAGGGCCACGATCTTGTCGGCGCGGGCGATGGTTTCCGGGCGATGGGCGATGATGATGCGGGTGATCGCCATCGCCGCGATCGCATCGGCAACCTCGCGTTCGCGGGCCACATCGAGATGACTGGTCGCTTCGTCGAGCACCAGCACACGCGGATTGCGGAACAGGGCTCGGGCAAGCACGATGCGCTGCTTCTGGCCGCCTGACAGGCTCGATCCCATATCCCCCACCAGGGACCGATAACCCATCGGCATGGCCGCGATTTCATCATGGATTCCAGCGAGACGGGCGGCGGCCTCGATCCCTTCACTCGTGGCATCGTGCGCGAACAGGCTGATATTGTCGGCGATCGAGCCGCCGAACAACTGATCGTCCTGCATCACGGCGGCAACCAGGGAGCGGAAACGTTTCAGTCCGAGCTTGGTGATGTCCATGCCGCCGAACAGGATGACGCCCTCGGTGGGTTGCAGCAGGCCGAGGATGAGTTTTGCCAGCGTGGTCTTGCCGACGCCCGAGGGGCCGATGATCGCAAGGGCCTCGCCGGCTTCGACCTTGAGCGAGCACTCGCGCAGGATCCAGGGATCGTCCTCGGCGTAGCGGTAGCTGACGTTGCGGAGTTCGATCGTGGCGTCCGGCGCAGGGCCTTCGTAGATGCTTTCGAGGTGCCGTTCGGGCGGATGAAGCACGATGTCGGCAAGACGCTCGCCGTAGAGGCGCATCATTTTCAACTCGATGATCGCATTGACCAGCCCGTCGCCCCGGCTGGTCACCTGAATGGCGTAGGTGATGAACGCAACCAGCATGCCGACGGTGAAGTGACCGTTGATCACCATCAGGGCGCCGACCCAGACGATCACGACCTTCTGGCCGCCGGACAGCAGATGCTGGAGCAGGTTGAATGCGATCGAGAGGCGCTGGACGCTCACTTCCCGGTTGGCGGTTTCGACCAGGGCATTGGAGTAGCGGGCAGTGCGCTGTTCCTGGAGGTTGAACAGCTTGAGGGTTTGCACCCCGCGGATCGATTCAAGCAACTGGGTCTGTTGCTTCGCGGTGAACACGATCCGGTCTTCGAGCGCGCGTTTGAGCGGAATGAACAGCAGCAGCCGCGCGATCGCGTAGACGATGAACAGCCCGAGGACGATGAGGGTTAGCTTGATACTGTAAAGCGCGATCACGATGAGCGTGACCAGCGCCATGATGCCATCGAGGATCGCGGAGACCAGATTGGTCGTGATGGTATGCTGGATGTTGTTGACCGCGCCATAGCGCGAGACGACATCGCCGACATGGCGCTTCTCGAACCAGTCGAGCGGCAGGCGGAGCAGGTGGCTGAACACATTGGCCGCCCACTGCACGCTGAGCACGGTGCTGATATAAACCACGACCCAGGAGCGCAGCGCGGTGATCACCGCCGAGAACAGCGCGACGAGCAGGAAGCCGATGCCGAGTTGGGTGAGCAAGGCGCGATCGCCGGTGACCAGCACCTGATCGATCACCCATTGCATATAGAACGGGCTGACCACCGCAAAGACTTCGAGCGCAAGCGCGAGCACCATGATCCGCGCGAGCGCCGAACCGAGGCCTTTCACATTGCCGCTGATCGCACGGAGCGAGGCGGATTGCTTAGCTTCGGCGGGGCGGAAATCGGCGGCGGGGGACAGTTCGAGGGCGACGCCGGTGAAGTTTTTCGAAACCTCGGCAAGGGAGAGTTTGCAGACCCCGCGCGAGGGGTCGTGGATCAGGACATGGGTGCGGCCGACTTCGCGCAGCACTACGAAATGATCGAAATTCCAGTGCAGAATACAGGGCAGCCGGAGATGCCCGAGATCCTGCATTTCAAGGCGCAGGGGGCGGCTGTCGAGCCGGAGATCGCCCGCGATTTCGATCATCCGGGCGAGGGACGCGCCCTTGAGGGAGGTGGAAAACCGGCGACGCAGGTTGGGCAGGTCGGTCTCGAACCCGTGATAGCCCGCGATCATGGCAAGGCAGGCGAGGCCGCATTCCGCCGCTTCGGTCTGGAGCACGACCGGCAGCTTCCGCCCGAAGCCGAACTGAATGTCGGAGACCAGACCCTCGGAGGGGGCGGGGTGGTTATTGGATGCGCGCAGCCAGGCCGGGAGGCGGAGTTTCGGACGTTTCATGGGGTTCCTCGCGCCGGGGCGGGGTGGTTGCCGAGAAACAGATTGTCGCCGAGACCATAGAGCGGCTCGAACACCCACTGGATCAGGCGGCGACGGTCGAGCACCACGGTCGCATCGAGGGCGAGGCCGGGGCGCAGATGTTCGGTGCGGCCATAGACATCGACGTTCTGGCTGTCGAGCCGGACCATGACCCGGTAGAGCGGCTGCTTGGTCTGCATCTGGGTCAGGGCCAGTACCTGTTCGGGGGTCAGCGCACTGCGCGAGACCGACAGAACGACGCCGTGGTGCTGGCCGAATTCCTGATACGGGAAGGCGTTGTAGCGCAAATTGAGCCGCATGCCGGGGTGGATGAAGCCGACCGCGTGGCTGGGCACGAGCATCTGGGCGCGGAGCACGGAGCCGGCGGGCATGACGGACAGGACCGATTGGCCCTGCTGCACGGCCTGCCCCGGCTCGACCACCATGGCCGAGACGATCCCGGCGGAGGGAGCGCGCAGAATGATCGAACGGCCACCGGCGTTGCGGGCGAGTTCCTGGGTGATGTCGGCGAGCTTGGTCCGCGTCGCGTTGGATTCGCTCACGGCGCTCATCGGCAGTTGCCTGAGCTGATTATCGACATCGCCGAGTTGCTGCTCAATGCCGACCTGATCGCGCTGCAGCGTCTTCAGCTCGGCCTGGGCACCGAACACGGTGGATTGCTGCTGCTGCATCTGCAGGGCGGAAATGAATTTCGTGTTACCGATGCTGTGGAACCGGGCGAGGACCGATTCGGTGCTGGCGACATCCTGCCGCTGGATCGTGATCTGGCTGGCGATTTCGGCGAGCTGGGATTTGAGCATCGCCCGCTTGGCGAGCAAGCCGGTCTTTTTGGTCGCGACCAGGCTTTTCTCGTTGTCGAGGTCCGAGCGCAGGAGCGCGGCCTGATTATCGAGGGATTGGGTGATCAGCGCATCGATCAGGCCGATCTTCGCACTGTCGCGGTCCGCGGAAATCTCGACCAGCGGCTGGCCGGCTTTCACGTGTTCGCCATCATGCGCATAGGTGCGGGTGACGGTTCCGGCGAGCGAGGCGGTGATGCTGAGCAGCCCGCGCGAGGGGACCAGCGTGCCCTGCACGGTCTGGTGGCGGGTGTAATGGCCGAAGGCCAGGAACAGAATAATAACGAGGCCGATGACACCGCCAAGCCCTGCATACACCCAGTGGCTGGTCGGGCTGGCGATGCGGATGGTACCCATCCATTCGCCTTGCCTTCCGTCCAGCACGTCGCGGCGGAACAGATCATCCGGCATGGCGGTCCTTCATTGGTGCTGGCGTTTCCGTGGGTATCGAGGTTTGGCGTGGCGGGTGTTCAATGGAAACGCACGGCATGGGGTCAATTCCATGCCGTGCGCCGGTGTCATCCGATAGGCGGGCCGGTGATCAGGCCGAGAGGCGCAGGCTTTGGCCGATTGCCGCCGTCTGGCGGCCGACCACCGGGTAGGACGGCAGGCTGTTGAGGCGGATGATCAGGGCGTTCCCGCCCTCCAGCATATGGGCCGGAATGATCGCCGCGCCGTCGGTCCAGCGATGACCGGTTTCATGCACGTGCCAGCCGGTGACGAGATCGGCGCTGTCGCGGTCGATCGGCATCGTGCCGGTAGCGGTCTCCAGCGTGAGGCTCGCAACGTCGAGGCCGAGGCTGCGACGATCTTCCGAAGCGCCATCTATCCAGGCGGGAACCACGGCGCGCGAGGACAGGGTGAGATCGCAGGCGGTAGCCGGCAGATCGATCCGCAGGGTGGACTGATCGAGGCTGACGACCGGCAGGCGCAGACCGGCGCTCACCGCGACCGGCTGGGCGTCCTGCGTCATGGTCGGAACCGCGAGGCGGGCGAGAATCCGCGCACGGACGGCATGGACCAGATCACCGGTTTCCATGAACGGGGCGCAGCCGGTTTCGACCCGAAGTGATTGGGCGAAATCTGGATGCAGCACGGTCGGGGCTTCGTTACCGTCGAAGAAGTTGCGGTTGCCGGTGTCGAGGTAGGATTCGACCGGCATGGAATCGGCGAGCAGGATGTCGTGGCTGTCGAGTTCCACATGATAATAGGTGAAGCTGTCGCGGCGCTCCTGAACGATCGAGCGGCCATTGACCAGCGCCTTGGCCGGGATCAGCGCGCCGTCGATGAACAAGGCGTGATCAGGTGAAACATGGAGGGTGCGCGCGGGCAGACCATCGGCGATGGCACCGGCCTCGATACGGATCGGCCAGACGGTCTCGGGTTTCGGATGCCGGGTGGCGTCGATCGTGCGATGGCCGATCCAGCGGATCGGGCGCAGGGCACCGCTCGCGGTAATGAGTTCATCGCCCGGCTGAAGGGTTTCCACCGCGATCTCACCCGAAGCGCCGAGCAGGCGGGTGCCGGGGAGGAAGCAGACGGTGATCACGACGCCGCCCGAACTGGGCGTGGAGACGTGAATACTCGTCGATGAAACAGTAGGAGCGAAAGCGATCTCAACGTCGTTCGTCAGTGGCGTACCAGATGTAGTCATCAAATCTAGCTGAATAATAGAGACTTCTGTGCCAAGGATATTCGTGTTGGGCATGACCTTGTCACTGATAAGCTCCACCCCTTGAAGTACAATGGAGTCCGTCGATCCAAAATTATTGATATAGCCTGTGGTAGGATCAAATGGATTACCTTGGTTCAGGTCGTCCTTGAAGTTGATGACATCCGGAATGACAAAAGTGACGTTGGTTGCGGTCTTTTGAATGTCGTAGGCATCAACCCCTACCGAGGCGAGCGTCGTTGGAAATATAATTGTCGAATCCGACGCGATGGAAAACACATCGTCAAGCCCAGGCGTAAGGCTTGTAGTTCCGGAAACTGTGTAGGTCTCATGGGGCGACCCAACCAAAGTCGTTGTGCTCATATCCGTATCTCCGCAGTTTCTGGTCTTACATCAGACCCGTTGATTAGATAATTTTGCGGCGAATGCCGACGGAAGACTCAAATTTCAAATCCGGCGAAGCCCATCAACGCCTTTTTGATTGCGACTGATATGGCAAAGGCGTGGCGGCGGGACAAACCCGCCGCCATTCCGGAACTCAGAGGCCGAGACCGCCGAGCAAGCTCGTCAGACCGCCGACGAGGCCGCCAAGCAGGCCACCGAGAACGCCGGTCAGGCTGCCCAGCAGGCCGCCGAGCACGCTGCTGACATCGCCGAGCACGCCGCCGAGAAGGGTGCCGACGCCGGAGACGGAGATGGTGCCGCCCGAGACGGCGTCGATTTCGGTGGTCGAAAGTTCACGAATTGTCGTCATTGGTTCAACTCCCATTAGATTTTGAAAACGCAGACCAGAGTGCTGACGGCACCTGCCAACAAGCCCCCCGTAACAATCAGGCAGGTCAGCACGCAGCGCCGATAAGCTGTCGGCTTCCGTAGACGTTGCGCCTCACCCGGGTATCACCTTGTATCGCATTAAAGATAATACCTTGAATGTTATTGTTTATCTCATAAACATTGTCAATCAGTAATTTATGAGATATTTGCGTCATAAAACCACCTATCGTCCTAAAAACCGGGATTTTCGGCTCAGCGGGCGCGACCGGTAAGCATACGGCGGGCGATTGGTGCCTCCTGCGTGGTCGGGTAGGTCGGTTCCGACGCAAGCTCGATCGTCAGGCGATGTGCGCCCGCGAGGAGTGAAGCAGGCAGAGCGGCGTCGCCATCGGTCCAGCGATGCGCCGGTTCGGCGGCGTACCACCCTTTGGCCAGACGTTCATCGGCAAGGTTCAGCCTTGTGCCATCAAGGGTGAGGCTCGCAATATCGAGACCGAGGCGGCGGCGGTCTTCCGACGCGGGATCTTCATGGGCGGGTACGAATACCCGGCTCGAAAGCCGTGCCCCCCCCGCCATCGACGACAGGTTGATCGACCATTGCCGTTCACCGGTCCGGACGCCCTCAAGCCGCCGCTCGCCCGCAATCAGAACGATGGCCGGATCACTGGTATGCGACCCGACTAGCAGGCGCGCGAGGATGCGGCGGCGCAGAGCGACGATCGCCGGACCCGATTCGGTGAAGGGCGCGCATGAGCGGGCTTCGCGCTCGCTCTGCATCATGTTGGGGTGAAGAATGATGGCATCGTCGCGCTGACCGGCAAAAAAGGCGCGATTGCCGGTATCGAGGAAACTTTCGACCGGCAGCGCCTCGGCCAGCAAAATGTCGTGGCTGGGAAGTTCGATATGATAATACTCGATGGCATCGCGCTCGACCTGGGCGATCGACCTTCCGTTGACCAAGGCCTTGGCGGGCACCAGCATGCCATCGAGATAGAGCGCATGGTCGGGCGACACATACAGGTCGCGCGCGGGGATACGATCAGCGATGGCACCGGCTTCGATCCGGATCGGCCTGATCTGCTCGGGGCGCGGATGGCGGCTGGCATCGAGGCGGCGATGGCCGATCCACACGATCGGGGCGAGCCGCCCGTCATGAGTGATAACCGTCTCGCCGACCGCGAGCGACTCGACGGCGATTTCACCGCGCGTGGTCAGAATGCGGGTACCGGGGCAGAAGCAGACGCTGAGAACGCCACCTGAGACGGAGAAATGATCGCCTGTGAAATTTTGGCTCGGGTCGAGGTGGACGGTATAGGTCGCGGTGCCTTCGGTCACGGTCAGTACGTTGTCCGCGCCAAGGCTCGCGGTGCCGACTCCGACCGAACTGGCCCCGACGAAAAAGATCGAATCGCCTTCACTCGGACCGTTCGCGTCGAATCCGCTGATGACGTTGTTGAGGTTGGTGATCCCGTCGAGCCCCAGAGTGGCACCGGCGCCGGTGAAGTCGATCGCGCCGCTGACGACCGCTCCGGCATTCAACAGCAAATTCCCATCCACCCCGAGTGTGGAGCCGCTGATGGTGCCGCCACTGTAGACGGTTTCCTGACCGTTGGCCGTGATGGTTGTGCCGATCGCTACGCCGCCGCTCAGCACCGACTGATTGCCACCGTCGATCACCGAGGAAATGAGCGTTCCGCCGGCAGACGTTGTTTTACCGCTGGTGAAACCGGCATACTGAATGCCGCCGGCGTCAACGGTCGTATTCTGAACGGTGCCTGTGGTCAGGACGAGCTGGACGCCGCCGCTATAGACCGTCGTGCCACTGGCGCTGCCGCTGCTTACGACGACTTCGATCCCCGAATTGTCAAGGTCAACGCCGAGGATGGTGCCACCATCTGCCGTAATGTGAGCGCCGCTCTCGATCACGCTGCCCGAAGCGGTGCCGCCGGAGACGACCGTGATGGAGCCGCTGTTAAGTGCGGTATTCCCATCCGCCACCCCGCCGCTCGAAACGGTGAGCGACCCGCCATCGATTACGGTGCTGGAAATCGTGGCACCGGCATAGCCTGAATATCCATCGAACAAGCGGCCACCGGCATAGACGGCGGTACCAGATACGTTCGCCCCGAGGACAAAGCCGCCTATCGCACCGTTTTGAAGCGTGACGCCGTCGGCAACGCCTGAAGCCGCAAGCGCAGTGCCGCCTGATGTAACCAAAATCGCCGAGATGGTGCCGCCGAGCACTTCCAGAATGCCGCCTGCCGCCACTGTCGCGCCGCTGATCGTTGTACCTGAACCTACTTTGGTCGCGCTGCTGATCGTGGTTCCGCTCATGCGAAGGATCCTCTCGTGTTGTCGGTCGATGGGGGAGATTTTTCGGTTGCGAAGCCCGGCACGGTGCTGATCACCCCGATCACATGTTCGGCGGTGATCAGGCGGGTGCACTCGAACTGGCGGGGTGTACCGGCGTGATGCGGGCACCAGAGGAAATCCTTGTGGTCGAACGCAACGCGCGGATCGTTCCAGCAGGAATTGCAGGCGTGGTAGTTGATCACCCGATAGGGGGTGGCGAATTCGTTGAGCGGGTGGGTGAAGCCGGAAATCATCACGACCGGCGTGCCCACCGCCCAGGCAAGCCAGGACAGGCCGCTCGACAGGCCGACAAACAGCGCGGCACCCCGCAGCAGCTCGGCACGTTCGAGCAGCGGATGATCGCCGGTCATGTCCTCGACGCCGTGAGGAATATGGGTCCAGACCATGCCGCTGCCACCGACGCGCTTCTGGTCGATGCAGACGACGCGGTAGCCGCGATCCTTCAGAAACGCGACGATCTTGTGCCAGCCTTCCGGATTGTTCCACATCTTGGCTTGAGCGGTGCTCTGGACCGCGATGCACACATAGGGGGATGACGCCTTGGGTGCCGGGGCGGGGCGCGCGATGCGCGGCGGGGTTTCGGTGGGATCGACGCCGAGGATGTAGCCGGCGGTGCGGTGCAGCCCGACCAAACGGAAGTCGCACGGTTGCCGGCGGCGTTCATCGTCGTTGAAGAACAGGCCAAGATAATAGGTGGCGTAGAAATTTCCGGTATCGACCGCATCGTGGTCGAGGAAGGTGATTTCGGGGTGGGTCGCCGCGAAGAGTGGAATGAGGTTCGCGGCCATCGAGCAGGTCAGGCGACAGCGGTGGATTTCCTGATAGCGCGCGGCGTAGGGGAACCAACCGAGGATGTCGCCCAGCGTGCCGACGGGAAAGGCGATGTGGACGGGCTGATCCGCACAGTTCTGATCGTGCGTGAACACCTCGCGACCCGATTGCGAGATTTCGATCCGGAACGGAACGGCGTAGCGCTTGGCGCTGACGACAAGGCCTTCATCAAGTTCGGTATCGAACAGGATGTTGCCGGTGAGGCGGTCGCGCAAAACCACGTGCCAGGGGCCATCGCCGCGGGGCAGCGCGACCCGGCACCCATCATTGAAATCGAACCGAATTCCGCACGGCCCCGACTGCGTCGGCCGCGGCGCGGGAGCCGGGTAAGCACTGACCGCTGGCGCGGGACGCGTCCGCCCGTCGGTCGCGTTCGGCAGGAATGACGGCAGATTGTCCATAAATCAGGAACCAACTCAGGATCGTGTCCACACTAAGACGAATTTTTCGAATTATTCAATTAAAAATATTATGAAACATAAAATTAGTCAACGTGTGGTTACTGACTTATAATCTCGTAAAAAGACAGTCTGCCCACGACAATGCAACCGCCGGATGTTTCCTCCGCCGGTTTGGCCGGGCCGAAATCGAGGGTTGAAAGCAGCCGGCGAGCCGCGAGTCAGGCCGAACTCAGCTTGGCCTGACGGCGCGGATAGCTGCTATCCCGCCGTGCGAAGCACGCCTTTGGTGATGATGATATTGGCGTAGAGGCGGCGATCGCCGGTGGCGACGATCGCGAAACTATCACGGGCGAGGCGATAGAACTCGTGGCGTTCGACGGTACCTAGGCTTCCAGTGTCGAGTCCGGCGGCGGTGGTCGCCTCGTGGAGTTCCGCGACGGCTTGCGGAATCGTGCCGGGGTCGCCGACGATCTGCATGGTGAGCAGGGGTTTGGGAATGAAGTCGTCGACCGGGAGGATCGCGATGATGGCACGGAACATGGTGGTGACGTCGCTGCCCTGAGCCGTGATCAGGCGGCGCGCACAGGCAGCTGCGGGGAAGTTGGCATCGACGATGGTGATGGTGTCGCCATGGCCCATGGCCCGGAGCGCATGGAGCAGGTCGGCGGTGAGCAGGGGATCGATACCGCGAAGCATGGGCGTATCCTCGTCAGGGGTGAACAATCAGGGTTCGAGCAGGGCTGCGATTTCATCGGCGCGAGGCATGGCGGGTTGCGCGCCGTGCCGTGTCGCCGCGAGCGCGCCCGCCGCGTTGCCGAAGGCGACGGCGCTTTGGATAGGGGCACCACGTTCGATGGCGGCAGCGAAAGCTCCGGCGAAAGCATCGCCACAACCGGTCGTGTCGATCACGGTGACCGGATGGCATGGCAGATGGCCGGGGACGACGCTGGTGGCATTGCTCGCGGCCCAGACCACGCCGGCGGCACCGAGGGTGACGATCGCGGCACGGCGATCGGCGGCGAGGTCGATCGCAGCGGCCTCCGGCGAGGCGAGATGGTCGGATGCCAGCAGGCATGACGCTTCGGCTTCGTTGACCAGCAAAATATCGGCGGCGTCGCGCAGCGCAGCGAGCATTGCCGGATCGACCCCCGCGACCGGCGAGACATTGAGGATGGTGGTGCCCCCGGCCGTACGATTTGCGGCGGCAGCGGCAAGCACGACCGGGATCGGGATTTCGAGCTGCGCGAGCAGAATGGTGCCTGACGGGAACGTTTCCGGGAGATCGGCGGGGGTAAGCGCGTGGTTGGCGCCGGGAATCACGATGATGCGGTTTTCGCCGGTGCCTTCGACCGTAATGACGGCCACACCCGTGGGAACGGCGGTGCGGATGACAGACTTGGCGTCGATGCCCTCGGCGGCAAGCGTCTGGTACAGCTTGTCCCCGTAGGAATCGCGACCCAGACAGCCGATGAACCGGACCTCGGCCCCGGCGCGGCGGGCGGCGACGGCCTGATTGGCCCCCTTGCCACCGGGGTAGAGGGCGTAATCGTGACCGAGCAGCGTTTCGCCCGCATGTGGCGCTCGTTCGGTACGAACCGCGATATCCATATTGGCGCTGCCGAGGACGATCATGCGACGTGCCCCGGTGCGGACGTGCTGGCGCGCTCGATCAAGGTCACCGCAAGCCGGTGATGGACGACCGGAGTAGTGGGAGCGGCGATGCGGGCGAGCAGGGTTTCGACCGCGCTGCGGCCGAGGGCATCGACCGGTTGGCGGATCGTGGTGAGCGGCGGCTCGGTGAGGGCGGCCCAGGGAATGTCGTCGAACCCGATCACCGCGACATCATCCGGCACGGCGCGGCCCAGTGCGCGAAGACGCCGCAGCGTCCCGATCGCCACGACGTCGCTCGCGGCAAAGATACCATCGAGCCGGGGGTCGGCCAGCCGGGCGCAAGCGGATTCGGGCAGGGTGAGAGCGAACGGGACTTCATGATGCCAGATGATGTCGAGACCGGACGCGTTGGCAAGAAAGCCTTCGGCGCGCCCCGCGGCACTCGGGGAGGTAGCAGGACCGGCGAGCAGGCCGATCCTGCGGCGGCCTTGAGCGCGGAACGCAGCGGCGACCAGCGCGCCGCCTTCGTGATGATCGGCGGCGATGCTGTCATAGGAGGCGAAGACCGGGCTCGGACGATCGAGGATCACGGCAGGACCGGTGGGACGATGAACCGGGGACTCGGTGCCAGGAATCCAGATGATGCCGTCGGCGCGTTCGGCCAGCGCCGCGAGGGCTTCCGCCTCTGTTGCGGTATCGCTGCCGCTACTGGCGAGGATCAAGGCGTGGCGATGCGCCCACGCCGCATCGGTCACGGCCTGGGCGAGAGCCGGAAAGAACGGATTGGCAAGATCAGGCAGGAGCAGCCCGATCGCCTGGTGGCGTCCGGTGCGCAGTGCGCGGGCCGAGGGACTCATGCGATAGTCCAGCCCGGCAAGGGCGGCTTCGACCCGGGCGCGGGTTTCCGGCGCGACCGGTTTGGAATCGTTCAACACGAACGACACTGTCGCGGTGGAAACCCCGGCGCGGACGGCGACATCCCGCAAGGTGGGGCCACGCGGCCGGGACACCGGGTTCAGACCTCGCCGCCCGCGATCGCGGCGACGATGCGGGTGCGATCGACCTCCTGTGTACGCCAATGCGCGATGGTACGACCGGCGCGCATCACCCAGACACTGTCGGAAATGCGCATCACCTGTTCGAGATCGTGACTGATCACGAGTTGCGCGATGCCCTCACCGCGCAAATTACCGATCAAGGTTTCCACCGCGCCGCGTTCGCGCAGACCGAGCGCCGCCGTGGGCTCGTCCATGATGACCAGCGCCGAGCCCCAGCTGGCGGCACGCCCGATCGAAATGGACTGCCGCTGGCCACCCGACAGCCGGCGGACCTTGGCGCGCACCGGCGGCATATTGACCAGCAGGCGGCTGAGCTTGGCCTGGGTCTCCTCGATCATGCGCCGCCGGTCGAGCCAGCGAAACGGGCCGAGGCCGCGTTTGAGTTCGCGGTTGAGATACATGTTCTGCCAGACGGTCAGATCTTCGACGAGTGCGAGATCCTGATAGACGGTTTCGATTCCGACCGCGCGGGCTTCAGTCGGCGAGGTGAAATGGATCGGGGCCGCCTTGAACGCGATCGTGCCGGAATCGGGTGGGTGAACACCGGTGATGCAGCGGATGAGGGTGGATTTTCCGGCGCCATTGTCGCCCACCAAAGCAGTGACCTCACCGGCCGGGCAGGTCAGTTCCGCCCCGCGCAGGGCTTCGACCGCACCGAAGGATTTCCTCAAGTCGTGGATTTCGAGAATGGCGGTCATCACTTTTGCAACCTGCTGAGAACCGCCGCAGCGATGACGACGATGCCGACCGCGATCGGCTGGTAATATTCCGAGACCTGCAACAAGGTAAACCCGTTGAGCAGGGTGGTCAGGACCAGCGCGCCAGCGACCGTGCCGAGGACAGCCGCGCGACCACCGAACAGAGATGACCCGCCAAGAACGACCGACGCGATCGATGTGAGAAGCTGCGAGGTTTGCAGCGAAGGGTCGGACCCGCCGGTTCGGGCGACCAGCAGGATCGCCGCGAGGCCGACCAGCGCACCGTCGATCACATAGACCGCTATTTTCATCCGGTCCGTCGGAATGCCCATATTGCGCGCGGCATCGCGGTTGCCGCCGGTCGCGAGCACATGGGTGCCGAACGCGGTGTGGGTGAAGACGAGATGCGCTTCGACCGCGATCAGAATGGCGATGAGGTAGAAATAGCGGATCGGGCCGATCGAACCGAGCGCAAGGCTCTGGAGAAAATGCGAGTTGACCGCGAATGATTGACCGCCACTGACGATCAGCGCCACCCCGTTCATCACACCCAGCATCCCCAGGGTTGCGATGAAATCGTTTACCTTCAGCTTCGCGATGATCAGGCCGTTGATCAGGCCGACCAACGTGCCGGAGAGGATCGCCGCAATAATGGCGAGCGGCATGCCAAGCCCGCCATTATAGGCAAGTCCGAATACCACGGCCGCCCAGGGGAGATTCGCCGCAATCGACAGGTCGATCCCGCCAGTCACGATCGAGAATTGCTGCGCCGTGGCAAGAACCAGCAGGATCGACGCCGAAACCAGCAGATCGCTGATATTCGGCCAGGTAAGAAAAAAGGGCGTCAGCACGGAAAAAACCGCGCCGATCACCACCAGACCTATCAGCGCTGCATTGTCACCCCAAAACCCCGGATCCTTGAGCACCGCACCGAACCGGTTGGTCATGCCCCGAGATCCGTGGCTTGAGTATCAGGCCTTTCGAATGAAGCAGGCGGGGGGCCAACGGGCAGCACTCCCTGGCCCTGCTCGCTCCAATCACACATCCCCATCACCATTGCTCTCAGGGCGCGCCGAACGGGTCGTTGAAGGCGAAGAACGGGCGGGGGAAGGATTTCAGGGCGGCGCCGGCGTTGGCGGGGGTGATAAGTTTGATCGGGGCGGTAACGTGGGCGGGAATGGTTTTACCCATCGCGAGTTGGTGGCAGGCCTGCACGGCCATTTCGCCTTCGGCGTAGGGGTATTGAGAGACGGTTCCGGAAAGTTTCCCGGATTTGATCGATTCGAGGGCTTCCTTGACGCCATCGATGCTGACCACTTTGATTTGTTTGGATTTACCGGCGTTGGCGATCGCCTGTGCGGCACCGAGGCCCATTTCGTCGTTGGCGGCGAAGATGCCGTTCAGATCGGGGTGGACGCGAAGCATGGCTTCGGCGTCGGTGAGAGCGCGGCTGCGCTCGTAATCGGCGGCTTCGGACTGAACGACGGTAAGTTTACCCTTGGTGGTGACGCGGAAGGCGTTGTCGCGGTTGATGCCGTTTTCCTCGCCGGGAATGCCTTGCAGCATCGCGATATCGCCTTTGTCGTGAAGGAGTTTGAGCATGTAGGTCCCGGCGATCTGGCCGGCATTGGTGTTATCCGAGCCGATGAAGCTGGTGATGTGCAGGCCGGCGGCTTTGACCGCGGCGGGATCGAGGCCGCTATCGAGGTTGATGATGGGGATGTGTTTGTTCGAAACCGGGATCAGCGGGGTGATGATGTTGGTGGCGTTGACCGGGACGACGCCAAAGCAGGTGAAGTTTTCGTTCGCCATGGTCGAGATCTTGGCGTTTTCGCCGATTGAGTCGGTTTCGGTCGAGCCGGCCTGAACACTGACCGGGATGTGGAGTTTCTTGCCTTCGGCGACCGCGCCATCGCGCAACGCACGCCAATACGGGTTGCCGAAATCGCGGACGATGATGGCGACGCGCGTTTTGGCGGGGGCGGCATGGGCGGGCAGGGCTGAGCAAAGTGCAGCAGCGCTGATTGCGGCAGCGGCGAGGAGTTGCTTGCCGAGGGCACGGCGGCGTGGCGGCGTGATATGCGGGACCATTGCTTCCTCCATGGGGCAGATTGGGACGAACTGCCTGATTTGTCATGTTTGTGGACGTAACCCGACTGGGTTAATCGATTTATATGCAGGATCGGGACGCTCTGTAAAGATAGCGACGTCAAACGCGGGGAGCGGGTTTGCCACTGGAGGTAGCGGTTCGTTTCAAAATCGTGTCAGAAAATTTTACACATTGTCGTCTAAATTTTGATAACATTTTTTAAGCATTTGTTATCTTTGGTCAAAATATTCTGGCACGCAATTTGCGGAGGACGTCGTACGACAAACAGAGTTGGGATGTCAGGCTGCCCTTCGGCACAACCGGCGCCCAGCACATGCGGAGACGAGCCTATGCGTATTTCAAAACTTCTATTAGCGACAGTGGTCGCAACCACCGCTTCATTGACTGTGGCGCGGGCCGGCACCGATCTGGTGACCAACGGTAATTTCGCCAGCACGTCATCGAACACAACGTTGAGCACCCAGTTCGGGACGTCCTATAAAGCAGGTCAGTTCGTGACCGGCTGGACTGGTAACAATGGCTACGAGATCTGGTTTCCCGATGCGAAGGCGGCTTCGACGGAAAATACCGTCGGACAGTATAGCTATACTGGCAAAGAAGAGATGTATGCGGTGAACACTGTCCCGGGCGGCAACACCGCCTTCGTCGGTCTCGACGGCGACCAGACCGATGGAATCCAGAGCAGCCTGAGCCAGACCATCAACAATCTCGTCGCTGGCAGCACCTATGATGTCAGCTTCTACTGGGGTGCGGGGCAGATGCAGAGCCGGACCGGCGCCACGACGGAGCAATTGCAGGTGTCGCTTGGTACGTCGAAGCAATATACCACGACACTTGACAATCCCAGCCAAGGCTTCACCGGCTGGTATCAGGAAGTGATGCAGTTCACCGCAACCAGCACCTCGGAATTGCTCAATTTCCTGTCGATCGGGTCGCCGACCGGTGAACCGCCGATGGCAGTGCTGACTGGTGTGTCGATGCAGCAGGTGCCGGTGCCGGAGCCCTCTTCGCTTGCAATCCTTGGCGCGGGTCTCGTCGGACTCGGGCTGGTGATCCGCCGCCGTCGCAATGGCCGCAAGTCCATCAAGGGCTGAGCCGGTCGGCTTCAACATGAACCGTCCGGGCTCGTCCGCCCGGACGGTTGTACCGTTCCACAGGTCGGAGGCTTGCATTGCACCCATTCATTCTTGAAGCGCTCCGGCTCGCGGTTTGGCTGGTCTTGCTCGCGGCGATCTTCGTGCCGCTGGAGCGGCTGTTCGGTGTGCATCCACAAAAGATTTTCCGCCGGCAGTTCGGGACCGATCTGGGCTATTACATCTTGAACTCGGTGCTGATCGGCGTGGTGCTCGCGGTGCCGCTGGCGCTGTTAGCGGCTGGGGTTCATCAGCTCATGCCGGATCGATTTCTCGCAATGGTCACGGGGTGGCCGGTCGGGGCGCGATTGGGATTGTCGATCGTGGTCGCCGAAATCGGGTTCTACTGGGGGCATCGGTGGTCGCACGAAATCCCGCTGCTGTGGCGGTTCCATTCGGTGCATCACAGCGCCGAGGATCTGGATTTCCTGAGCAATACCCGCGCCCATCCGGTGGACATGGTCTTCACCCGCCTATGCGGCTTCGTGCCGGTATTCGCGCTGGGTCTCGCCCAGGGCGCGGCATTGCCGGCGGTCGTCGTGGTACTGGGAACGATCTGGGGATTTTTCGTCCATGCCAATCTGCGCTGGCGGTTCGGAGTGCTGGAACGGGTGGTGGCGACGCCATTTTTCCATCGGTGGCACCATACCAACGACGCGTTGCGTGATCGCAATTATGCCGCGATGATCCCGTTGGTCGACCTGTTGTTCGGAACGTTTCATCTTCCTGCGGCGTGGCCCACCGCATACGGGATCGATGCGCCGATGCCAGCAACGCTGCACGGCCAGTTGCTCGATCCCCTGGCGCCACGCCCGGTGCCGACCGTCGTGCGGGAGTAGCGGGCGCAGGCGCGATCCGCTACCCTTCGCACAGGCGGAGGGGATGATGCGAGGAAGCTACGTCCAGGGGCTGAGCGAAACCAGGCTGCTCGGCATGACCATCGGAGCCGCGCTCGAACGGGCCGCTCGCGAGCACGGCGCGCATGAGGCGGTGGTGGCCTGTGCCGAAGGCGTAAGGCTCGATTATGCCGGGCTTGATGCGCTGGTCGATCAGGTGGCGGCGGGGCTGATCGGCCTCGGGCTGGTGCGGGGCGAGCGGATCGGGATTTTTTCTCCCAACAACGTGGCTTGGGCTGTGTTGCAGTTCGCCTCCGCGAAAGCGGGGCTCATCCTGGTAACCATCAACCCGGCGTATCGCGCAGCTGAGCTGGAATACGTGTTGAACGCGGTGCAGTGCGCGGCGCTGGTGCTGGCACCTCGTTTCAAGTCGAGCGACTACATCGCGATGCTGGAAGGGATTCCGGCCGATCGTCTGCCGCATCTGCGGTTGCGGATCGTGATCGGCGATGTACCTTCGGGCATGATGCGGTTCGACGACATCGCAGCCCATGCCGATGCGGCTTCGGGAGCGGCACTGGTGCGGTTGCGGCAGGATCTGCAGTTCGACGATCCGATCAATATCCAGTTCACCTCGGGCACCACGGGCGCGCCGAAAGGAGCAACGCTCTCGCATCATAACGTGCTCAATAACGGATTTTTCGTGGGCGAGGGGATCGGGCTGCGGTCGGAGGACCGGATCTGCATTCCGGTGCCGCTCTATCATTGTTTCGGCATGGTGATGGGAAACCTCGCCGCGATCACCCACGGCGCAACCATGGTGTATCCCGGCGAGGGGTTCGACGCGCGGACGACACTCGCGGCCGTGAGTGCGGAACGGTGCACGCACCTGTATGGCGTGCCGACCATGTTCATCGCGGAACTCGAGCACCCCGACTTCGGCTCGTTCGATCTTTCCTCGCTGCGGGGCGGGATCATGGCCGGAACGTCCTGCCCGATCGAGGTCATGCGCCGGGTGATGGAGCGGATGCACATGCCGGAGATCAGCATCTGCTATGGAATGACCGAAACCTCGCCGGTGAGTTTCCAGACCGCGATCGACGATACCGCCGAGCGCCGGGTCGCGACGGTGGGGCGGGTTCATCCTCATCTCGAGATCAAGTTGGTCGATCCGGACGGACGGATCGTGCCGGTCGGCGAACGCGGCGAAATCTGCACGCGCGGATATTCGGTGATGCTGGGCTACTGGGATCAGGACAGCAAGACCCGGGAGGTGATCGATCCGGCCCGGTGGATGCATACCGGCGACCTCGGGGTGATCGACGCCGAAGGCTATTGCACCATCGTCGGGCGCAGCAAGGACGTGGTGATCCGGGGTGGTGAGAATATCTACCCGCGCGAGGTCGAGGAGTTCCTCTTCCGCCATCCGAAGGTCGCAGGGGCGTCGGTGTTCGGCATGCCGGACGCAAAATACGGCGAGGTTCCATGCGCGTGGATCAAGCCCTCCGCAGGCGTAAACGTGACACCCGAGGAGATCGCATCATTCTGCGACGGGCAGATCGCTCATTACAAGATCCCCCGCCATATTCGCATCGTCGACGAGTTTCCGATGACGGTGACCGGGAAGATCCAGAAATTCGTGATGCGCGATATCATGGTTGCGGAACTCGGCATCGTTGATGAGCCGCGTGGCAAGGAGGCGTGATGGAATTGGAACGGGCGCGGCAGTTGGAGGCCACGGTCAATGCCGCACGAAAGGCAGGCGACATCGCCGCGCTGGTCGCGCAGGCGGGCGAGGCGATCGGCGAGGTCGAGGAACTGGCAGCGCAGGTTTCGGGCGAGGACCGGATCGAAATCCTGAAAATCGGCAAGCGGATCGGGTACAATGCGGGGGCGGACATCTGGCCCGGATGGGAGGAGGGGGCCGTTCGCAGCGAGGCCGAACTGACTGCCGGGCGCGATCTGGCCGTCCGATCGGCCCGGTTCGTTGAAACGCTGGAACAGGGCGCGATGCAGCATGGCAACGCCGCCTGGCTGATCGGCGCATTCGACCTCGCGCTGGGCGCGCGCGCAGACGCCGCAGGGCGGTTTCGTGAGGCGATCAGGTGGTTCCATGCCGAACCCGAGATGAAGCTGCTGGCCGAAGGTTATCTGGCGATTGCCACACGCAGCGCCGAAATCGATCATGTGCTGGCCATGCTTGACCACGCGGATGGCGAGGATGCGAGATCGATCCGCGATCAGTTGATGACGGCGCGGGCGATTTACGGGTAGGCGCGCCCGCGCCGCTGCCCGTTATTCGCGAGCGCCGATGGCGACATAATCGCGTTTCGGCGCGCCGGTATAAAGCTGGCGGGGGCGACCGATGCGCTGCTGCGGGTCCTCGATCATTTCCATCCACTGACTGATCCAGCCGGTGGTGCGGGCCAGAGCGAAGAGCGGAGTGAACATGGTGGTGGGGAAGCCCATCGCCTTGAGGATGATGCCCGAATAGAAATCGACATTCGGATACAGTTTGCGACTGACGAAATACTCGTCGTCGAGCGCGATCTTTTCCAGCTCCATCGCAAGGTCGAGCAAGGGCTCGTTCTTGATGCCGAGTTCGTCGAGCACTTCGTAGCAGGTCTGCTGCATGATTTTCGCGCGAGGGTCGAAATTTTTATAGACCCGGTGGCCGAAACCCATGAGTTTGGTCTGGCTGTTCTTGTCCTTCACCTCTGAAATGAAGGCAGGGATATTCTTTTTGTCACCGATCTCGCCGAGCATTTTAAGCACAGCCTCATTGGCGCCGCCATGGGCCGGTCCCCAGAGTGCCGCGATCCCGGCGGCGATGCAGGCGAAGGGGTTGGCACCGGTCGAACCCGCGAGGCGCACTGTCGAGGTCGAGGCGTTCTGCTCATGATCGGCGTGCAGGATCAGGATGCGGTCCATCGCGCGTTCGAGGATCGGGTTCTTGCGATAAGGCTCGGCCGGCACCGAGTTCATCATGTAGAGGAAATTCTCGGCATAGGAGAGATCGTTCCGCGGATACATGAAGGGCTGGCCGATCGAATATTTATAGGCCCAGGCCGTGATGGTCGGGAGTTTGGCGATCAGTCGGAACGCGCTGACCTCGCGCTCATGTGCGTCGTTGATCTTGATGCTGTCGGGGTAGAAAGCGGACATCGCACCGACCACGCCGCAAAGCACCGCCATCGGGTGGGCATCGCGCCGAAACCCCTCCCAGAAGCGGCGAATCTGCTCATGGAGCATCGTGTGCATCGTGATGCCGCGGTTGAACGTCTCGAACTCCGCATTGTTCGGCAGGTCGCCGTACATCAGCAGATAAGCGACTTCGAGAAAGGTCGATTTCTCCGCGAGTTGGTCGATCGGGTAGCCACGATAGAGCAGCACCCCTTCATCGCCGTCGATGTAAGTGATCTTGCTCTCGCAGGAGGCGGTCTCGCCGTAGCCGGGATCGAAGGTGAAAATGCCGGCCTGAGCCTGCAACTTCCGGATATCGGCAACCTGCGGCCCCAGCGTGCCGGACAGCAGCGGCAGGGTGGCCGATTTATTGGTGCCTTCGATGGTGATGGTCGCGTGGCGGGGGACGGCGGCTTCAGTACTGCTCATGACCTGTTCCTTTGCGGCCTCCGTTTCGGCGTCTGCCAGAGCGGGGGCGTTCAACGATACCGGAGTGATTGCACGCAATGTAGGTCGAACCCTCACGGTCATGCAACCTTCGCGCCTGCAGCATTGCTCACGCTTCAGGCGGTGGATCGACGATGCGTTGCAGCCGCGAGCGGGGCGCGCACAGCTCCCGCCACGGGGTGAGGACCAGAAACTCCGCCATCCGTGCGGTTGGGAAACTCCGGTCGAGCAGCAGATGCGCGGGGCCGGGCTGCGCGGCGCCGGCGGCGAGTTGCAGGGCGAGGTCGTGCAGACCCGGATTATGACCGATCACCATCACGCTGCGTACCGTCTCGCGAAGTGCCGCGAGGATTTCGAGAAGGCGTGAGGCCGGGGCCATATAGAGCGTATCGAGAACGTCGATATTGGGTTGATCGTCCCAGAAAGCGATGCAGTCTAGCGTTTCCCGGGTGCGGCGTGCCGAGGAGATCAGCACCACATCCGGCTCGATCCCGAGCGCCTTGAGGCTGGTGCGCATCCGGATCGCAGCGGCGCGACCCGATGGGCTCAGCGCGCGGGCATGGTCGCTCTCATCGTCGCGGGCGCGTTCGGCCTTGGCGTGGCGCATCAGAATGAGCTGGTGCATGAACCTCTTTCGGGAAAACCGGCGTAGAGATGTTTATGAGCCGGTCCGCCCTCGCGATCCAGTGCAACCACCCCAATTATGTGGGCGGAGGCATGCATGACTGATCCCATCGTGATTATCGGCGCGACCGGCGGCGTCGGGTCGGCGCTCGCCGCGCGGCTGTCCGGCCAGGGCGTGGCGCTTCATCTGGTCGCGCGGAATGGCACGGCGCTGGCCGCGATTGCCCAGCGCTTCGGCGCGTCGCACCAGGTGGCGGATTGTACCGACGATGCAGCGCTCACCGCAGCGGTGGCAGCGGCGGGGCCACGCATCGCGGGGGTGGCCTACTGCGTGGGCTCGATCGTGATGAAACCGCTGAAACGCGCGAGCGTGGAAGATTTCGCGTCCACCTACGCGCTCAACGTGATCGGCGCGGCGCGGGCGGTTGCGGCTGCGGAGGCCGGGCTGCGGGCCTGCGAGGGGTCGGTCGTGCTGTTCTCATCGGTGGCGGCGCGCGCCGGGTTTCCCAATCATGCGGTGATCGGCACGGCCAAGGCGGCGGTGGAAGGCTTGTGCGTCGCGCTGGCCGCGGAACTGGCCCCGGTGCGGGTGAACTGCATCGCGCCGAGCCTGACCCGCTCAAAAATGGCGGCGGGCATGACCGGTAACGACGCCATGGCCAGGGCGCTCGCCGCGCAGCATCCGGTATCGCGGCTTGGTGAACCGGCGGACGGTGCGGCGCTGGCCGCGTTTCTGCTATCTCCCGACGCGGGTTGGATCACCGGGCAGGTCATCGGGCTCGATGGCGGCCGCGCAACCCTGCGCACGCGAACCTCATGAAGGACCAAGCATGACATCACCCTCGATCGATCGCCGAAGCCTGATGGCGCTGGCCGCCGCCGTCGCAATTCCGCTGCCCAGGGGGCGCAGGCTGGAATTCGAGGTATTCCGCAACGGAGCCAAGGTCGGCACCCAGCGGCTGCGCTTCATCGAGGCCGGGGACATGCTCACGGTGGATAATCACGTGGCATTGCGGGTCTCGCTGCTGGCGATTCCGGTGTTCCACTACACTGCGCATATCGTCGAGCATTGGCGGGACGGGGCGTTCGTCTCCGCGACCAGCGCAATCAACGATAATGGCACACCACATCAATTGTTGGTCGAGAAACAGGCGACCGGCGTGATCGTGCAGGGGAACAAGACACCGCGTTACACCGCCCCGCCCAACGCACTGCCACTGACCTACTGGAACAAGGCAATGCTCAAAGGGCCGATGATCAACATGCAGACCGGGCATACCGATACCCCGACGATCGCGAAACTCGGATGGTTCAAGCTGCCGGCGCTGCCGTCCGGCACCGTGACGGCGGAGGAATACAAGCTGACCGGGCCGATCCGGCTCTCGGTCTATTACGACCAGAAAGAGACCTGGTCCGGACTCGCTTTCGATCATGAGGGGCATATCACGTACAAGCCGATCATCGGCGGATGAGCGGCGGCGCCCTGCGGGTCGTGCTCGGCGACCAGCTCTCGCGCGGGATCGCCTCACTCGCGGGGCTCGACAAGGTCCACGACGTGGTGCTGATGGCGGAAGTGATGGGCGAATGCACCTACGTGCCGCATCATCCCCAGAAGATCGCGATGATCCTTGCCGCGATGCGCCACTTTGCCGAGGCATTGCGGGCGCGCGGCGTGACGGTGCGTTACGTGGCGCTCGACGACGAAGGCAATACCGGAACACTCGATGACGAGGTCGCGCGCGCCGTGGCGGCAGTGCAGCCCTCCCGGATCATTGCGACCGAGCCGGGTGAGTTCCGGGTCCGCACCGCGATGCGGGGATGGGCGGAAAACACAGGGGTCGCCTGCGAGATCCGCGAGGATACACGATTTCTCTGCGGCATCGATGAATTCGCGCAGTGGGCCGAAGATCGCCGACAGTTGCGGATGGAGTTTTTCTACCGCGAAATGCGCCGTAAACACGCGATCCTGATGGAGGGTGATAAGCCGGTCGGCGGCAAATGGAATTTCGATTCCGAAAATCGCAAGGCTCTCCCGTCGGCGATCACGCCACCGCAGCCCCGGCGGTTCCTGCCCGATGCAGCGACCCGCTCGGTAATCGACCTCGTCGCCGCGCGGTTTTCCGGTCATTACGGGTCGCTCGCAGATTTCGGCTATCCGGTAACGGCGCGCGATGCCGAGACCGGATGCGCCGATTTCCTCGCGCATCGGTTGCCATTTTTCGGCGATTGGCAGGATGCGATGAGTGCGGGTGCGCCCTTCATGTTTCACGCGCTGGTCTCCGCCCCGCTCAATCTCGGGCTGCTCGATCCGCTCGATCTATGCCGCCGCGCCGAGGCGGAATTCACCGCCGGACGCGCACCGCTGAATGCGGTCGAGGGGTTCATCCGCCAGATTCTGGGCTGGCGGGAATTCATTCGAGGCATTTACTGGCTGCACATGCCGGATTACGCGAGCAAAAACGCGCTCGGGGCTGATCTGCACCTGCCCGAATTCTACTGGACCGGAGCGACCGATATGCGTTGCATGGCCCTATCGATTCGTCAGACCATGAAATTTGCCTACGCCCATCATATTCAGCGACTGATGGTGACCGGGAATTTCGCCCTGCTGGCCGGGATCGATCCCGATGCGGTCGATCAATGGTATCTCGCGGTCTATGCCGATGCCTATGAGTGGGTCGAAATGCCCAACACAAGGGGGATGGCCCTGCATGCGGATGGCGGCATCGTGGGCTCGAAACCCTACGCGGCCTCGGGCGCCTATATCAACCGCATGAGCGATTATTGCGGCGATTGCGCCTATGACGTGAAGGACGCCACCGAGGCGCGGGCCTGTCCGTTCAACGCGCTGTACTGGGATTTCATCGCACGGCACGAAGCGCGTTTTGCCGGCAATCCGCGCATGGCGATGCCGGTGCGCAGCTGGAACCGGATGGCCGCGCCCAAGCGGGAGGCCTTGCGTGCGCGGGCGGCACGCTTGCGACAGGCCCTGATCGAAGGAGACCGGCTATGAGACCACCCGGACCGGGCGAGGGCGTTGCATGGATCACCGGAGCGTCGAGCGGGATCGGGCTCGCCCTGGCCGAAGCCCATGTCGCGCATGGCTGGACCGTCGCGGTCACGGCGCGGCGGGTCGAGGAACTCGAAGCCCTGTCCTCGCGATTTCCGGGGCGGGTGCTGGTGGCCCCGGCCGACATCACCGATCCCGCGGCGGTGCGCGCTGCACTGGCTCCGCTGCCACCGATTGCGCGTGCGATCCTGAACGCCGGAACCTATGAGCGCGATACCGCCGATACATTCACCGCCGCGCGCCTCGCACGCCAGGTCGATCTCAACCTGATCGGCACCGCGCATTGCCTCGAAGCGATCATGCCGGCAATGATCGCGGCGCGGTCCGGGCAGATCGGCTTGGTATCCTCGCTGGCGGGCTTGGCAGGGTTGCCGGGTTCGGCCTCCTATTCAGCGACCAAAGCCGGACTGATCGCGCTGGCAGAATCACTGCGATTCGATTTGCGCCAGCACGGCGTTGGAATCTCCGCGATCTGCCCGGGCTTCGTCAAATCGCCGTTGACGGCAAAGAATACGTTTCCGATGCCGTTTCTGATGGAGGCGGATGCGGCGGCAAAGGCGATCATGCGGGGGCTGGAGGCCGATCGCTTCCTGATCGCGTTTCCCGAAGGACTGGCAAGGCCGCTGCGAATTTTACGAACCCTGCCCTACGGCGTTTTCTTTCCGCTGATCGCGCGCGGCACCAGGGGGTAGTTCGTCATCAGAGGCTGAACCGGTCTTCGGCAGCCTCCTCGGTTTCGCTGAACCGATGTTCGGCGGCATCGAGCGCACCGCGAAGTGCGGCAAAGATTTTTTCGATCTGCTGGGACGAAAAACTGTAATTGTTGCGGTTCGACAAATTGCCGATCTTGCGGATGGCGTCGAGCGCCTCGTTGGTGCGGTTTTCGGCGAGGCGCTTGAATGCTTCGGTCTTGTCGCGTGCCATCATGGTCCTCCGTTGGAAGTGTGGGTGCCGGTACTGCCGAAACCGCCCGCGCCGCGCGCGGTGATATCGAGATCGTCGGTTTCGCGCCAGACAAGACGGCTGAACGGGGCAATCACCGCTTGAGCAATCCGCATCCCGCGCGTGACGATGAACGGATCGGCGCCTGCATTCAGCAGGATGATCTTGATTTCGCCCCGATAATCGGCATCGATCGTGCCGGGGCTGTTGGCGACCATGATACCATGCTTGAGCGCAAGGCCGGAGCGCGGGCGGATCTGCAATTCGTGATCGGCCGGCAACGCAATCGCGAGTCCGGTCGGGATCAACGCGCGCCCGCCGGGAGGAATCGCAATGTCATCGTGATTGGCCGCAAGCAAATCCATTCCCGCCGCACCATGGGTGGCGTAACCCGGCAGATCAAGCCCGATATTGTGGGGCAGGCGCTTGACCGCGACGTCGACATTCATTTCAGGGCCTCGATGATGCGTGATGTGAGACGGGCAGCGACCTCGGTTTTGCTCATGCGTGGCCACACGTCCGCGCCCGCCTGCGTGATCAGCACGATTTCGTTGTCGTTGCCCCCCATAACGTCCGACCCGGCACCGACATGATTGGCAAGGATCCAGTCACAGCCTTTGCGGATACGTTTTGCCGCGGCATGGTCGAGCAGGGTTTCGGTTTCGGCGGCAAAGCCGATGACCAGTTCGGGCCGCGCGGGATGATGAGCGATGTCGGCGAGAATGTCGGGATTTTCGACGAGGGTGAGTGTCGGCGCGACGCCGGTTTTCTTGAGTTTCCGTGCCTGCGGTTCGACATGCCAATCGGCCACGGCTGCGCACATCACCGCAATTTCCGCGGGCAGCGCGGCGCGGACGGCGTCGTGCATCTCGCGTGCCGATACCACGTGGCGCGTCGTGACGCCGGGTGGATCGGGCAGGGCGACCGGTCCGGAAATCAGCGTCACGCGCGCGCCAGCCTCGGCGAGCGCCTGTGCGATGGCGTGACCCTGGCGGCCGGAGCTGCGATTGGCGAGGTAACGTACCGGGTCGATCGCTTCATGGGTCGGGCCGCTGGTGACGATCGCATGGCGCCCGGCGAGCGGGCGGCGCGGGGTCAGCATGTCGCTGATCGCATCGAGGATCACCGGCGGTTCCGCGAGCCGTCCGGGACCGAATTCGCCACAGGCCATCGCTCCCTCATCGGGGCCGACGAAACTCACTCCGCGGCTGCGCAGGATCGCCAGATTGGCGACGGTTGCCGGGTGCTGCCACATCCGCACATTCATCGCGGGCGCGGCCAGCACCGGCTTATCCGTCGCGAGAAGAACGGTGGCTGCAAGGTCATCGGCCTGGCCGGTGGCCATGCGGGCGAGAAGATCCGCCGAGGCGGGTGCGACCACCAGCAGATCGGCGCTACGCGAGAGCTGGATATGCCCCATTTCGCTCTCATCGGTCAGGGAAAACAAATCGGTATAGACACGGTCTTCACACAGCGCCTGCAGGGACAGGGCGGTGACGAATTCCGCCCCCCCTTTGGTGAGCACGGCGCGGACCCCAGCCCCCTCGCGGCGGAGCAAGCGAACCAGTTCGAGCGATTTATAGGCAGCGATTCCGCCGCTGACGATCAGCAGAATCCGCTTGCCGGCAAGCCTCAAAGTCGCCATCCGGCGTGGATCGCGGCGATCCCGCCGGTCAGATTGCGAACAGAAATCCGGGCGAAGCCGGCCTGCCGCATCATCCCCGCGAGGGTCTCCTGATCGGGGAACATGCGGATGCTCTCGGCAAGATACTGGTAACTCTCGCGATCGCCCGCGACCCGGGCGCCGATGGCAGGGAGCGCGGCGAAGGACCACCGCTCATATAGCGGGGCAGCAACCGCGACCTGGAGTTTCGAGAACTCAAGGCAGAAAAACCGTCCCCCCGGCTTCAGCACCCGCCGCGCTTCCGCAAGCACGCGGTCCTTGTTGGTGCAGTTCCGCAGCCCGAACGCGATCGAGACCCGGTCCACCGCGCGATCCGGCAGGGGCAGGGCTTCGGCATCGGTCACGGCGAAGCTGATGCCGTCGATGGCCCCCCGCATTTCCGCACGGCCACGCCCGACGCCGAGCATCTGTTCGTTGATGTCGGTGAGCAACACGGGCCCGCCGCCGCGCCGACGCCATTGGAACGAGATATCGCCGGTACCGCCTGCAAGGTCGAGCAGGGTGCGATTGGGGCGCGGGTCCATCATGGTGACGAAATCCCGCTTCCACAGCCGGTGGACGCCGAGCGACATCAGATCGTTCATGATGTCGTAGCGGCGGGCAACGCTGTTGAACACCTCGCGCACCCGGGCGGATTTCTCCGCGCGATCGATCGTGGTGAATCCGAAATCGACGGTGTCGCTGCTGGTATCGGCCATGGCCAAAGGCTATAGCGGCAAACTGATCATGCCGGAACTCCCCGAAGTCGAAACCGTCATGCGCGGCCTGGCGGCAAAGCTGCAGGGCCGGTGCATTGCCGCGGCCAGTCTGGTCCGCGCCGACCTGCGCTTTGCGGTGCCGGACGGGTTCGTGCAGGCGATCGTCGGCGCACGGGTCGAGGGGTTCCGCCGGCGCGGCAAGTACATGTTCATGCGGCTGGATCGCGGCATGTCGGTCCTCATCCATCTTGGCATGTCCGGCCGCATGACGATCGACCGCGACAAGGTAGCGCATCAGCACCTGACGATCACGACAGATGATGGCTGTGTCATCGGATTCGTCGATCCACGCCGGTTCGGTGCCCTCGATCTCGTCCCGCGCGAGGCGGAGGACGAGCATCGGCTGATCCGCGCACTGGGACCGGAGCCGCTGACGCGGGCCTTGTCGGCGCGGGTGCTGCGCGCGGCACTGGAGGGCAAGGCGACACCGATCAAGGCCGCCCTGCTCGATCAATCGGTCATCGCGGGGCTCGGTAACATTTATGTGAGCGAAACCCTGTTCCGCGCCCGGATCAGCCCGTTCCGGCTGGCAGGAAGCCTCGGCGCTGCGGAAGCCGCGCAATTGGTCGCAGCGATCAAGGCGACGCTGACCGAAGCGATTGCGGCGGGAGGATCGTCGTTGCGTGATTACGTCCAGCCCTCGGGCGAGCTCGGCTACTTCCAGCACGAGTGGAAAGTGTACGGGCGGGCCGGGCAGGACTGCGAGCGCTGCCCTGGGATGCCCGATTGCCCGGGAATCGTTCGCGCGGTTCAGGCCAACCGCGCGACGTTCTGGTGTCCGCGCACTCAGGCCTGATGGCCGTCCGCCTTGGCCGCAGCGATGAAGGCGCGGATCAGTTCGGGTGATTTATGCCCCGGCTGGTCCTCCACCCCGGATGAGACATCGACCGCCGACGCACCGCTGAGCGCGACGGCCGTGGCGACATTATCAGGCCGCAACCCGCCTCCGAGCAGCCAGGGACCGGGAGATTGCCAGTTCCGCGTGATGCTCCAGTCGAAGGCGGTGGCGTTGCCGCCAGGACGATCAGCGCCCGCTGGCGCCTTCGCCTCGATCACGAAACCGCCAAGGCCCTCGCTGGTGCGCGGCAGATCCGATGCCTGAGCAACGCCCACCGCGCGCCATACCGGCAGGCCGAACCGCGCCGCGATCGCCCAGCAGGTCGGGGCTCCGGCATAGATTTGCAGGATATCGAGGCTGAACACCGCGAGAGTCTGCTCGATCATCGCCATGTCCGGCTCGACGAACAGGCCGACCCGGGACGGGCCGCGCAGGCCGGCGATCGACTCCGCCTGTTGCGGCGTGACATGGCGCGGCGAGCGGGGAAAGAAATTGAAACCGATCCAGTCCGCTCCCGCATCGGTCGCGGCGCGATAGGCTTGCGGTGTGGTGATGCCGCAGATTTTCACCCGGATCATGTGATCGATCCCGCGATCGCCGCAGCAGCAGCGGCGGGATCGGCGGCGGCGGTTATCGGCCGCCCGACGACGATGTAGCTGGCACCGCGCGCGATCGCGTCCCGCGGTGTGGCTGTTCTTGCCTGATCCCCCACATCGCTGCCGGGGGGGCGAATCCCCGGCACCACCAGAATCGGCGCGGGGCCAAACTCTTCGCGCAGCACCGTGATTTCATCGGCGCTGCACACCAGCCCGTCCGCACCCGACGCAAGAGCCAGGCGGGCAAGGCGCAGCACCTGAGCGCGGGGATCATCGGCAATCCCGGTTGCGGCAAGGTCCCGGGCATCGAGGCTGGTAAGCACCGTCACGGCGAGGATGAGCGGCCGATGATCGGCACTGCCTGCCGCCTTGCGCGCGGCCTCGATCATCGCACCCCCCCCGGCGGCGTGGATCGTCAGCATCGCCGGGCGGAGCGGCAGCAGCGCGCGCACCGCACCGGCAACCGTGTTCGGAATATCGTGGAGCTTGACGTCCAGAAACACCGGGCAGGGCAGGGGGGCCTCGAACGCGGCGGGACCGAGCGCAGAGAAGATTTCAAGCCCGAGCTTGATCAAGCCGCAATGCGGGCCGACCGCGCCGATCAGTTCACGTGCGCGAGCGGCATCCGGCGTATCGATGGCCGCGATCAGTCGTTTGATCGGTGCGTCCATCGGAGTCAGCGGGGCGGTAGCAGGGTCTGCGCGGGTACGGTCGGCATCGGCTCGGCAGGGTATACTGCTGCGGGGGATGCTGCAGGTTGAGCGGACTGCATCGCCGCGACCTGCTTTTCCGCCCGTCGCGCCCGGCGGTGCGCCCGCACCCGATGCGGAACCAGCAGGACCATGCCGATCAGCACACCGAGGGCGAAGGCGATCAACACGACGGCACCGAGTGCAGCCGAGCCGAGCGTCCCGAACGGCCAGAACCCGATGACGGTGGTCTCGCGGTTCGACAGCAGGAAAATCACCAGCGCGATCAGAACGATCGCGCCGAACAGGATACGGACGAATTTCAGCGTTTTGGTCCTTTGTGCGGCTTTGCGTGCGGGGCGTCCGACGAAGAACCACCATTGATCATTTCGCGCAATTCCCGCCCGGCGCGAAAAAACGGCACAGTCTTTTCGGTAACATCGACGGTCTCCCCGGTGCGCGGATTACGCCCGGCACGGGCCTGTCGGCGCTTGACCGAAAATGCGCCGAACCCGCGCAGTTCCACCCGGTCACCGCGAGCAAGCGAGGCGGTCATTTCATCGAACAGGGCGGTGATGATGCGTTCGACATCCCCCAAAGTAAGGTGTGGATGATCCGCCGCCAAAGCGGCGACCAGCTCGGATCGTGTCATAATCCCCGCCTCCCGTTTTCGCGACGGTGCCAGAGACCAGCGCCGGGGTCAACCGGATTGTGCCCTAGCTTGTTGAAATCAGGCGGGATTTTTCCCGACTAGCCGAGATGCAGAGCGGTTTGCAGCCCTTCGAGAATGAATTGCGCGGCGAGGGCGGCAACCAGAATGCCCAGAACCCGGCCGATCACACTCGCCCCGGTGGCGCCCATCAGCCGGGCCAGCGTCCGCGCGGCAAGCATGGCGATCAACGTGGCCCCGATCAGCGCACCAAGAGCAAGCGTGATCGCAAGGATCGCCGCCGGGTGACCGCCAGCCTTGGCATGGAGCAACACCATCGTGGTCATTCCGCCCGGTCCCGCAATCAACGGAATCGCAAGCGGAAACACACTGATATCCTCGGTCGAATTGCTTGCCGCGGCCTTTTCCTCGTCGCTTGCGCGCAATTCGCCCTTGGCGGTGACCATGTCCTTGGCCGACAGGAACAACAACGCGCCACCGGCAATCTGGAGTGCGGGAATCCCGATGCCGAGCAGGCGCAGCAGCTTCTCGCCCGCCAGACCAAAAATCAGCAGCACAACAAAGCTGATCAGCGAGGCCCGCTGCGCGATGCTGCGGCGCTTCGGCCCATCGTCATGCGTCGTGAGCGCGGCGAAAATCACCGCTGTGCCGATCGGATCGATAATCACGAACAGCGCGACCACGGCATAGAGAAAATCGCCGGTGAATTGCGTCAGCATCGTCGCGCCTCGGCACGAGCGAGATCCTCGGGTGTGTTGATGTTCAGAAACGGATCGGACACAGCATCGAAATCGACCCTGCGCATCGCCAGAGACCGCGCGAAATCCGCCACGCGATAAGGCCCGGGTCCGTCAAGGAACGCATCGAGCTTCCCGGCAATCGCCGCCACCGGCCAAAGCGCCACCAAATGATGCACCCGATCACCACAAGCCGCGACCGCAGGCGCCGGATGCAACCGCCTCGCCAGATCGGCAGGGATGAATGGCGTGTCGACCGGCACACTGAGCAGCGCCGTTCCACGTGCCGCTGCCGCCCACACCAGCCCCGCATGCAGCCCGGCCAGCGGCCCTTTGCCCCGATGGCGGCCATCATCCACCACCGCGCAATCGAACGCCGCGAACCGTGAGCCATCCCCGCGCGTGCTTATCGCGATCGCATCGGTCTGGTCCCGCAGTCGGGCGATCACACAGGTGAGCAAGGGGATGCCGTGCAGCCTGGTCAGCGCCTTGTCCGCCCCCCCCAACCGCCGCCCTTCGCCGCCGGCGAGGATGAGGGCGCAGATCATCGCGAAGAAAAACGAGGGAGGAGGGGAAGGGCTTCTTTTTTGGAAAAAAGAAGCAAAAAACTTCTATCGATTTGGGCTATGGGCGTTTCAAACGGCACGGGCACGCGGGAGCAAAGTTTTTTTGCTTCTTTTTTTCCAAAAAAAGAAGCCTTCCTTACTCCGCTTCGCATCACGCGACTGAGAAAAATGGGGCGAACGATGGGTTTCGAACCCACGACATCCAAGACCACAACCTGGCGCTCTACCAACTGAGCTACGTCCGCCGCCGTGCGCGGTTTAGGCCGACAACCGCGCATCCGTCAATTCCGTCACGCTGCCTTGCGGTTCATCAGGCCTCTCGCGATCAGGGTTTCGGCGATCTGCACCGCATTGAGCGCGGCTCCCTTGCGCAGATTATCCGAAACGCACCAGAAGGCGAGGCCGTGCGGCACCGTGGAATCGACGCGCAGACGCGAGACATAAACCGCATCCTCGCCTTGCGACTCGAAGGGGGTGATGTAGCCGCCGTCATCGCGCTCATCGAACACGATGATCCCCGGTGCATTGCGCAACGCAGTGCGCGCCTTGTCCAGCGGCGCCGGGTTCGCGAATTCGACATGCACGGCCTCGGCATGGCCGATGAAAACCGGCACCCGCACGCACGTCGCCATCACCGCGATATCGGGGTCGAGGATCTTGCGGGTCTCGACAGCCATTTTCCACTCCTCCTTCGTCGCCCCATCGGCCATGAACCGGTCGATATGCGGGATGACGTTGAAGGCAATCGGCTTGGTAAATATCTCGGGCTTGCCGTAGTCGTTGACGTAGGTGGCCTTGGTCGAGCGTTCGAGCTCGTCCATGCCTTCCTTTCCCGCACCCGACACCGATTGGTAGGTCGAGACGACGACGCGGTTGATGGTGAATTTGTCGTGCAGCGGCTTCAGCGCCACGACCATCTGGATGGTCGAGCAGTTCGGGTTGGCGATAATCCGCCGCCAGTCGGGTTTGGCCGCGAACTTGTCGAGCACCTGCGGGTTGACCTCGGGCACCACCAGCGGCACGTCCGGGTCCATCCGGAACTGGCTGGTATTATCGATGACGATGCAGCCCGCCGCCGCGGCGCGCGGCCCGTGGATCGCCGAAACTTCCGCACCCGGGGAAAACAGGCCGAAATCGACGCCGTGAAAATCGAAGGTTTCGAGGTTGCGCACGGTCAGCACCTGATCCTCCCCGAAGCTGACCTGCTGGCCCGCCGAACGCGGCGAGGCGAGAGCGATGATTTCGGAAATCGGGAACTTGCGTTCCGCCAATGTCTTCAAAATCTCGCGTCCCACCGCACCGGTGGCACCGACTACCGCAACCCTGAACGCCATCGCCTGATCCTCAGCATGAATAGGAATGCCGTTCAGGTAGCGGTCTCCTTACGGCGACGCAAGCATTGTGGCGACTTCGGCACCTCAGCGCGTCGCTGCGGTCACCCGGCCATTCTGGAGGCGGAACACCCGGTCGAGCTTTTCCACCCCGGTCAGACGGTGAGTGATCAGCAGCATGGTCCGGCCCTGAAGCGTTTCGTTCAGCGTGCTCATGAACTGCTGCTCGGTCTCAAGGTCGAGCCCGGCGCAGGGCTCATCGAGAATAAGGATCGGGGCCGGGCTGAGCAGCGCGCGGGCGAGGGCGAGCCTGCGCCCCTGACCGCCGGAGAACAGGCCGCCGGCTTCACCGACCCAGGCATTCAACTTGTCCGGCAGCGCACGCACCGTATCGCCGATCCGCGCGGCATCGAGTGCCGCCCAGATCATCGCGTCATCGGCATCGGGGCGGGCGAGGCGGAGATTATTGGCGATGGTGTCGGCGAACAGATGCGTCGCCTGGGACAGCCAGGTGATCCGGGTGTGGACATCGCTGGCCCGAAGCCGGGCGATATCGGTGCCGCCGAGCCTGATCTCGCCCTGATCCGGAGCCGCCAGTTTCAGCGCGAGCGCGGCAAGAGTAGATTTGCCGGCACCCGAAGGGCCGAGCACCGCAACCCGCCCGCCCGCCGGGATCTGCAGCGACAGATGATCGAACACCAAACCGGACCCATCGGTCCAGCGGAACGAGACATCATCGAAAGTGAGGCTGGCCGTCCCGGGCAGTTCGACCGGCGTGACAGGATCAGCCACGCGGGGCGGGGTTTGTGCCGCCGCCAGAACGCGGGTCGCCGCCGCTGTCGCACGCCCCGCCACCACCCCGGCGCGCGGCATCCCGCCGATCGTCTCGAACGCCGCGATCACCACGAAGGCTGCAATCACGATCGCCACCGGATGCGCGCCATGGATCAGCAGCACCGCGAGCAGGGCGGCCTGGGTCAGCAGAAACGCCCAGGCCTGCATGACGCCGGTATGCTCGGATAAATTGCGCGCCGCCGCGAACAGGCGCGATTCCTGGGATTGGACATGGGCAAGGGTGCGCCCTTCGGCTTCGAACACCTTGATCTCGCGCAACCCGACCAACGCATCGAGTGTCGCGGTCCGTAACGCGCCGCCGGCTTCGGCTTCGGCTTCGGCCGCCGCGCGCGCACTTCCCATCGCCCGCACCGGCAGGATGAACGCAGCGACCAGAAACAGCGCCAGCACCACGACCGCCGCGATCGGGCTCTCCCAGCCCACCGCCAGCAGCAGGATCGGGATCAGGATCAGCGCGCTGAGCGCAGGGATCAGAATCCGCAGGAAAATCCCGTCCAACGCTTCGATGTCATTGACCAGCCGGGCCAGCACGTCCCCGGCGCGGCGATAGCCGAGGCCGCCGCCCGCACCGTGGGCAAGGCCGCGAAAAAACCAGATCCGCAAGCTCGCCAGCGCTCGGAACGTGCCGTCATGAGTGACCAGCCGTTCGAGATACCGCAATATGACGCGGGCAATACCGAGCACTGCAAGAAACCCCGGCACCACGAGGGCTATGCCGATCGCATCCGCCCCGATGAGGTCACCCGCATCGGCCATCAGCGCGATCCCGGCGAGCAACGAGGCGAGCGCGGTGATCAGCCCCGCAATCAGAACGATCCGCTGGTCGCGCCAGAGCGCAATGATCCGCAGGATCGGCGCGGCTCCGATGGCGCTCATGCGACCCCTTGCAGGGTCGGGCTGCGCGCGCCGCCAAGGTCGAGTTTGCGCCCTTTGAATTCATGCGCAAACGCGGCGTGGCTCGCCAGAATCACGGTGCGCCCGATCGCGAGGCGCTTGAGGCTGTCGAGCACATCGTGTTCGGTGGCGGGGTCGAGTTGAGCGGTCGGTTCATCCAGCAAAAGAAGCCTCGCGTCCTTGAGAAAGGCGCGGGCGATCGCGATGCGCTGCGCCTGCCCGCCCGAAAGCCCGTAACCTCCATCGCCGATCGGTGTGGCGAGGCCCCGCGGCAACTGCGCGGCGAAATCGGCGACCCGGGCGAGCCGCACCGCCTCCTGCAGCTCCGCCTCGCTCGCTTCGGGGCGGCCGAGCCGGATGTTGTCCTCGATCGTGCCGGCAAACAAAAAAGGCCTCTGGCTGATGATCGCGGTCATCCGTGCCAGGGCTGCGGGCACCAGGGTTTCGATCGGCGCGCCGTTGATGGTAATCCGCCCCGATTGCGGCCGCGCGAAGCCGAGCAACAGCTCTATGATGGTGGATTTGCCCGCCCCCGAAGGCCCGACCAGCATCATGGTTTCGTTGGCGGGCAGGCGAAAGCTCAGCTTGTCCAGCACCGGGCCACGCGCCTCATCCCACCCGAAAGTGACGTCCTCGAACGCAACCGCCACGCCCTGCGCCGGCACTGTGCGGATCGCCGGCGGCGTCACCGGGGACGGTTCCGGCTGCGGCAGGCCGACGATGTCCTCCGCAGCGGTCTGCGCGGTCATCCGGTCCTGATAAACCGCCGAGAACGCCCGGATCGGGGCAAAGAATTCGGGCACCAGCAGAATGCAGAACAACGCAACCGGCGCGATGGCGACATCGCCGCCGAGCAGCGGTGCGGCAAAGCGGATCGCGATGCCGACCAGTGCCGCAGCGGCCAGCAGATCGAGCATCGTGGCATTCAGGAACGCGACGCGCAGGATCCGCATGGTGCGCCGCCGCAAATCGTCGGCGGCGGTGCCGAGGGCGGCAGCTTCCGCCTCCGCCCGTCCGGCGAGCACGATGGTCGCGATCCCCCGGATCCGATCGAGAAACCGCGTCTGCAACCGCGTCATCGCAGTGAACTGGCTGCGCGCGGCAATGCCGGTGCCGATCCCGGTAATCGCCATCGAAACCGGCACCAGCAGGCCGGTGGCCAGCAGGATCAGCCCGCTGCGCCAGTCCACGATCAGGGCGGCGATAATAATCAACCCCGGGCCGAACCCGGCAACGCTCGCCGCGGGAATCCACCGCCCATGCAGACCGTCCAGTGCCTCGATCCGGTCGATGATAACGCCCGCGAGTTCGGCGGAGTGCCGGCCGCGCAACCGCCCCGGCCCCAGGGTCATCACGTTGCTGAGCGTCTCACTGCGCAGGCGGCGGCGCGCCGCGATGCCCAGCCGGCTCGCCTCGCGTTCCTGCAGATTGATCAACCCGGCCCGGAGCAGCGCCGCCACAGCAAAGCCGATGGCGGGAAGCGCGATACCCATGGTACCAGGATGCAAAGCGCCCGCGAGCAGGCGGGCGGCACACGCGATCTGCCCGATCGCCAGGACCACCCCACCTGCGCCGAGCGCGATGGCGTAGGCCGCGCGACGGCGACCGTCCCTGATCTCACGTCTGATCCATGTTTTCGTGGGTGATGCGGTTCGGCTCATGCAGATATGCATATAAGGAAATCGGACAAATCCAAAACCCGATACGATTTTGTCCCGAAAACAAAACTTCGCGCGTCATCGCGATACGGCAACAACCCCCGATCAATCCATGATCCAAACATGAACATTACGTGAATTTAACCGAATCGTGAAGTTGTGGACAGAACAAACGACGAAATGCCGGTGGCGTTCGACTAACCGGTTGCGCGCGCGATAGACGCCGCGCGCCATTTCGCTCAAAAGGCGCGCGGGTACCGCACGGTGCCGATGATCATCGAAACCTTGCGGGAGGTCATCCATGCAGATTGCCCGAACTCATGCGCACCTCATCGAGGCGCGTGCCGCGCTGACGGCCCGGATGCAGGGCGGTGTTGCACTGGTGCCGACCATGGGGGCGCTGCACGAGGGGCATATTTCGCTGGTCCGAGCCGCGCGCGCGGCGGGATTTCAGGTCATCGCCTCGATTTTCGTCAACCCGACCCAGTTCGGTCCGGGCGAGGATTTCGCCCGCTATCCGCGTGACGAGAGCGCCGATTGCACCATGCTCGCGGCGGCGGGATGCGGCGCGGTGTGGCTGCCGGACGTCGCCACCATGTACCCGCCGGATGCAGCCACCGCGATCGAGGTCGCAGGGCCGGCCCTTTTATGGGAAGGGGCATTGCGGCCCGGCCATTTTCGCGGCGTCGCCACGGTGGTCGCCACATTGTTCGGGCAGGTGCGGCCCGATTCGGCCTGGTTCGGCGCGAAGGACTGGCAGCAGGTGCAGGTGATCCGCCGCATGGTGCGGGACCTGCTTCTGCCGGTAGCCATCAAGACCGCACCGACCTGGCGGGACGTCGATGGCCTGGCGATGTCCTCGCGCAACCGCTACCTCTCGGCTGAAGACCGCGCCCGCGCGCCAACGCTGTTCCGCACGCTGGAAGCGGTCAAAGCGCGACTCCACCAGGGCGACCCGCTTGGCCCCACGCTGGCGGCAGGCCGTGCCGATCTCGACATGGCCGGGTTGGCGGTGGATTATCTCGCGCTGGTCGATGAAAAAACATTGCAGCCGCTCGATCGGATCGCACCGGATGCCCGCTTGATCGCGGCGGCGCGGCTGGGCAGCACCCGTCTGCTGGATAATCTCGCGCTGTGAGCACCTGTCCGCTGGCGTGGGAGAATTCGCACGCCCGGTAACGAAATTTTTACTTCCGTCAGGCATTGTGACCGTTACCACCTGATCGGGCAGGACCGATCGGGGGCCAACGGAGCGAATTGCGTGAGCGTAATCGAAACCAGCATCAACGGATCGCCTTCGAGCGAGCCGCCCGTAAGCGGGGTCAGCGATCCGAGTGCCGCTGTGGCCGAGCGACGAAGCCGGGCTTCGCTACGGCGATTGGCCGCCGGTGAGCAACGTAAACGAGCCGTGCGTCTGACCGAAGCGTTAGAGAATGACGGTTTCTGTCTGCGCTATATTCCCCGCCAAAGACTCATCGGTGCGCCGCGTATGGCGGCGGATCAAATCGAAGGGGGCGAATTATGGGTTGGGTTACCCAATCGGCGGCGCGGTGTGGTCTCGGTCGCTCCCCTGCTGCGCGATCTCGAACGACCGGGTCTGCGGGAAGACATGCTACGATTCAGTCTCGACGCGGCGGCGGCGGAAGTCGCCATCTGGCCCGCCAACTGGCGTCTGTCGGTTCCGGTGCCCACCCGCACGCTGGCAGATGGCGCGGTCGCGGACATACTGATGGCGGCCCTGGCCAAAGCCGGCATCTCCGATGGCCGGATCGATCTGCAGATCGACGAATCCGATCTCGTCGAAGGCGGTGTTCTGCTGCACCATGCGATGGGGGCGCTGCGGACCAGGGGAGTCGGAGTGGTGCTCGACGGTTTCGGCGCGACCTTCGGCAGCCTGGCCCTGCTGCCGCGACTGCCGCTGACCAGCCTGAAACTCGACCGGAGATTGGCGCATTCCGGCGGTTCGGACGCCGATTCGGACGAGAGCGTCCTGATCCGAGCCGCGGTCGAAATTGCGCATCGCCTCGGCATAACCGTCACGATCGACGGGATCGAGACGGAAGCGGAACTCGAACGGTTCCGGCAGCTCGGGGTGGATTTCGTCCAGGGCCCCTGGATCGGCCCGGCAATGGCGGCCGAAGCGATCCGGGTGCGCGGGAGAAGCGCCCAGTAGAAAAAGGGCGCCCGCGTGGGGCTTGCTGACCGAGGCAATCCGGATCAGAGGCTTGAGCCATGACAGAGCCGGTTGAAGACGTGCCCGAAGCGAATGCAATGCAGGCGGAGAGCATCTCCACCGCCGATATCGCAGTCGAGACCGCCATTCTCGATCTCCTGCGTGCCCGGGGCGAAACCAGATCGATCTGCCCGACCGAGGCGGCGCGATCTCTGGCCGGAGCGACAACCGACGATCTCGCGTGGCGTCGGTATCTCCCGGTGGTACGCCGCGTCGCACTGGCTCTTGCGCGATCCGGCACGATCGACATTTTGCGCAAAGGCAAGGTGATCGCACCGGAACAGGCGCACGGCGTGATCAGGTTGCGGCTCAAACCCGGTCAGGAGGAAAAATCATGAGCGTCGGCGTGCTGCCGTTATTGCTGAGTCTGGTATTTCCCGCTTGCGGCAAGCCGGGTGCGCAGGGGGTGACACCGCCGGGTGTGGTTGATTTCGATCATCTGGTCCTGCCGAAAACCCCGAACAAGGCGCTCGCCGCGCCCGCCGGATTTTCTCCACCCCCGACCGTGATCACACCGCATTACCGGGTTTCGCAGGGCAAGCTGTTCGGCATCGTGGGTGAGGTCGCCGCATCCGAACCGCGCACCTATAAGCTCGACGCCTATCCCGCCCGGTTCCAGGCCGCTTTCGTCGCACGGTCGAAAGCCGCCAATTTCCCGGATATCATCGAGGTCGCGGTGCGTCCGGCACCGTCAGGCGGCAGCGAGTTGATCCTGTATTCCCACTCCATCTACGGCCAGTCCGATTTCGGGGTGAACGCGGCCCGGGTGAAAGCCTGGCTCAGCGCAATCGAGGCCCGCGTGGTCAAGGACCAGAGCGCCGCGCAATGAAGTTTCTCCGTGCAATCGGGGCCGCGATGCGCGATGCCTTCCGCCTCGCCAAGCCGTATTTCAAATCCGAGGAAAAATGGGTCGCCTGGGGCCTGCTCTCGACCATCATCGCGCTCAACCTCATCGCGGTCTATCTCAACGTCGTCTACTCCTACTGGTACAAGATTTTTTACAACGCGTTGCAGACCAAGGACGAGCCGGCGTTCTGGACGATGTTGCTGACCTATAAGTCGGTCAAGGGCTATCCCTGGTTCGTCCCCGGGTTTCTTGGCATCGCCGTGTTCAACATCGTGGTCGGCGTCTATTCCTTCTACCTCCAGCAGATGCTCGAAATCCGCTGGCGCCGCTGGATCACCGACCGTTTCACCGCCGAGTGGCTTACCGGACGGGCACATTACCAGATCAGCCTGATGGCCACCGCCGGCAGCGTGCTCGACAACCCGGATCAGCGGATCGCCGACGATCTGCGCAGCTTCGTCTCGAACAATCTGTCGCTCGGGATCAGTTTCATCGCCAACATCGTCAATCTGTTCAGCTTCATCTTCGTGCTGTGGTTCCTGGTCCCACCGCTGCATCTTTTCGGTGTGGTCATCCCGGGTTACCTCGTCTGGGTTGCGATCCTGTATTCGGTGATCGGAACCTATCTGACCCATGTGATCGGCTGGCGCCTCATTCCGCTGAGTTTTCAGCAACAGCAGGTCGACGCCGATTTCCGTTTCAACCTGATCCGCGTCCGCGAAAACAGCGAGCAGATCGCCCTCTACGCCGGTGAACCCGAAGAAACCGTTGCCCTGAAACAGCGGTTTCACGCGATCTATCTCAACTGGTGGCGCATCATGAAGCGCACCAAGGCACTGAATTTTTTCACGATCGGGTTCAGTCAGGTCGCGAGCATCTTTCCGCTGCTGATCGCCGCACCCGGATATTTCGCGGGGATCTACACGCTGGGACTTCTGTTGCAGATCAACAACATCTTCAGCAACGTTCAAGGCTCGTTTTCCTGGTTCGTCGGGGCCTATCCGCAACTGGTCGGCTGGCGCGCGACGGTGCAGCGGCTCGATGGGTTCGAACGCGCGGTCGCCACCGCACATGCGCGCGATGCCGCTGAGCTGGCGTCCAACCCCCGGCAGGGATCGGAGCTGGTGGTCGATGACCTTTCGCTCGACCTGCCGGACGGGCGGCACCTGCTCGACGCTCATCATCTCGCGATCACGCCCGGCACACCGCTGGCAATCACGGGCGCCTCGGGTTCGGGCAAATCCACCTTGTTCCGCGCCCTCGCCGGTATCTGGCCGTTCGGTCGCGGGCGGATCACGCGTCCGGCCGGCCTCACCATGTTTCTGCCGCAGAAACCCTATTTCCCCCTCGGTTCGCTCAAGCGCGCGGTCGCATACCCCCGCCAGGAATACGACGTGGCTGACGACAGCGTCCGCGCCGCGCTCGCCGATGTCGGGCTCGGCCCGCTCGGCGGACAGTTGGAACATGTCGATAACTGGACGCTTCGCCTTTCGGGAGGCGAACAGCAGCGCCTCGCTCTGGCGCGCGCGCTGATCGCAAGACCGGACTGGTTGTTTCTCGACGAAGCCCTCTCCGCGCTCGACAGCGCGGCAGCGACCAGCTTGTTCGCGATGCTGCGCGACCGCCTGCCCGCCACCCAGATCGTATCGATTTCGCATCAGGACGATATCATCGGTCTGCATCCGCGCCGGGCGCGGGTCGGCCCGGATCGGGATGGCGCCATGCAGGTGATCGAGGAGACCGGTTGATGAAGGATTTCGCCCTGTTCGGCCATCGCGGCGCGCGCGGTCTGGCGCCGGAAAACACCCTGGCCGGATTTTCCGTGGCCCGGTCATGCGGCGTGACCGGTGTGGAGTTCGATGTCGGCCTCTCTGTCGACGGCGTCGCGATGGTGCATCACGACCCCAGACCCAGCCGCTATTTCGCCCGCAACCCGCGCGGCGCCTATGTGCCCGCGGATGAACCATTGCTGCACGAGCAGACCGCCAGCGACCTCGCAGGCTACGATATCGGCCGGCTGCTGCCCGGCTCCGACTATGCGGCACGCTACCCCGAGCAGATCCCGCACGACGGCGCACGGATTCCCACCCTTGATGCCGCGCTTGCAGCGCTGGACGGGCTCGATCTCTTGATCGAGGTCAAGACCTTCCCCGATCGCCCCGAGGATACTGCATCGCCGCAGGCCATGGCACAAGCCGTCATCGCCGCGCTGCACCGCGCGGACGCGGTGGCACGGGCGGTGCTGTTCGCGTTCGACTGGCGGGTGCTGCGCGAAGCGGCGGCGATCGAACCGGCGCTTCGCCGCTGCTGCCTCACCGAGCCCGATACGCTCGCCGCCGGCGGGCTCTGGCTCGACGGAATGGACCTAGGCACATTCGACGGTGAGGTGGTGCACGCCGTTGCGGCCACGGGGGCGCACTGCTGGGCCCCGTTTCATGCGACCCTCGATGAGGCTGAGCTCCGTGAGGCTCAGGCGCTCGGCCTCTTTGTGCTGCCGTGGACGGTCAATACGCCCGAGGCGTTTGAGCGGATGCTCCGGCTTGGCGTGGACGGGATGATTTCCGACCGGCCGGATCTGGCCCGAACCGCCATCGAGGCTGCCGGCATGCGCGTTGCCACGCCAGGGTTCGTGGCAGGTATAGGCCGCCTTGTCCCAGAAATTAGCCCGGCGGGCGGCGTGGAACAGAAATTGCCGTAGCGCCGGTGCCTGCCAGCCGGCTTCATCGACCAGAATATCGATCGGGGCGAATAATTCATGAGCATGAGCGATATTGTGCGAGGCGAATTCGTCGAAATGTCGCGGTTTGAGCGCGTAGAGCACCCGCATGTCCCGCACCGGCAGGGCGATCGTGGTGTCTGGTTCGCGCTCGAACAGGCCGATGGTCTTCCAGCGTGGCGTGTCGTCCTGCTCGGCGACGCTGCGCTTGAGCCAGACGGCGGGGCACGAGATCAGAAGCGAATGCAGGCTCGGCGTGTAGCGCGAACGTTTGTCGAGCAGATTCTGCAAACTCCCGCAGACCTCGATCGCGAAGATATCGACGAACGGGTCCGCTGCCGTGCCCCCGAACCAGAGCCACAACCCATCGGGAAACGTGCGCATCCGCGCCGCTCCCGGAATCTTGAGCGAGGGAGCGTCGTTTTCCGCGGCGGGACCGGGGCGCGCCTTGAGCCAGACGCCCTTTCCCCGCGCATCGGCCATTTCGAGCCCCGGCGGCGTCTGTGGCCAGGCCCTGATGCGTTCACGCACGAAACCGTCGAGTGTCTGAAAACCCATCATTTTTGATCCATTTCTATTCGAGGCTGGTCGGATATGCTACCTAAGGTAGTATTCTGTAATCCTACTTGCTTGGCAAGGCGAATCGTCGCTCCAAGCCGAATTTGTGAACGATCGTTCACGCAAAGCCGTTCAACCCACGGGGTCGCGCGGGCCTATCGCTTGCGTTATGCAATCAGATGATGACCTATCAGACATCATCGGCAGGGATGGAATAGCGGCCAATGGATGCAGTGAATGAGCGGGCCCGGAGTAACCGCACGCCGGCAGGAGCCTCACAGGCTCCCGACAGTGCGGGCGATGCGCCGTCCCGACCACGCAGTCGCCGCCCATTCCTCATTCTGGCCGCGGTCCTGCTGGTCCTGGTCATCGCCGGCGTGGTCTACTGGCTCCACGCGCGCCATTTCGCCACCACCGACGATGCCCAGATCGACGGGCCGATCCATCGGATTTCAGCGCGAATTTCCGGCCAGGTCGTCTCCGTCCCGGTGCACCAGAACGAGCACGTCACCAAAGGCCAGATCCTCGTCGTGCTCGATAACCGGACCGAGCAGGTCGCAGTGGACCGGGCCCGGGCGCAGCGCGCACAGGCAGCGGCCGATGTCGGCACCCGCCAAGCCGATCTGATAGAGGCAAATGCCAATGTCGAAGTGGCGCAAGCCGATCTGGTCAAGGCGCAGCAGGACGCCACGCGCTACCAACGGGTGAACCCTCAGGCGATCACCCGCACCAATCTCGACGCCGCAACGTCCGCCCTGCGCGCCGCCCAGGCGCGGGTGGATGCCGCCAAGGCTCAGGTCAGCGCCGCGAAAGCCGGGCTGGTGGCAGCGAAAGCCTCATTGCGGGCCGCGGGCGTCGCGGTCGAGAGCGCGCAGTTGCAACTGGGCTACACCACGATCCGCGCCCCGGCATCCGGCTCGATCGCGGAACGCACGGTGCGAACCGGCAACGTGGTCTCTCCCGGCAGCGGTCTGATGGCGCTGGTCGGCGATCGCTATTGGGTGACCGCGAACTACAAGGAAACCGAACTCGGGCGGATTCATCCTGGCCAGCATGTCCGGGTGTATATCGATGCGGTCCCCGGCATCGGGTTTCATGCCGTCGTCAGCAGCATCCAGCGCGGCACCGGCAGCGTGTTCTCGTTGCTTCCGGCTGAGAACGCCACCGGCAATTACGTGAAAATCGTCCAGCGCGTACCGGTCCGGATCACATTCGATGACAAGCGGCTCTCGAAATATCCGGTTTCGCCGGGCATGTCGGTCGAACCCTATATCCGCATCTCCGGGAAATGAGCCTGCTCTACGCGACCGAACCGCCGCTCCCCCGCTCCGCCGCCGGAATCTACAACCCGTGGCTGATCGTGGCGATGATCGCCCTCGCCCCGTTCATGGAGGTGCTCGACACCACGATCGCCAACGTGGCACTCACCCACATCGCCGGCTCCCTCGCCGTCAGCCCGGAGGAAAGCACCTGGGTGCTGACCTCCTATCTGGTCTCGAACAGCATCATCCTGCCGATCACCGGCTGGCTCGCCGCCGTGCTGGGGCGCAAGCCGTTGTTTCTGGTCTGCATCGCGCTGTTCACCGCGAGTTCGGTGCTCTGCGCCTTCTCCACCTCGCTGACCATGCTGATCGTGGCACGGGTGTTGCAAGGCCTTGGCGGCGGCGGCTTGCAGCCGATCACCCAGTCGATGTTCGCCGATACCTTCCCGATCGAAAAGCGCGCCCAGGTCTTCGCCGTGTACGGTGTGGTGATCATCGTCGCCCCCGCGACCGGACCGATCCTCGGCGGGTGGCTGACCGATCATCTCTCGTGGCACTGGGTCTTCCTGATCAACCTTCCGGTCGGTCTGATCGCGTTCACCCTCATCGCGATTTTCGTCGACGAGCCGGTACAACTGGTGCGCGAACGTGCGGCCCGGCTCGCGGCCAAACTGCAATTCGACTGGTTCGGCCTCTTCCTGGTCGCCGCCGGATTCGGCGCCCTGCAGATATTCCTCGATAAATACTCGCTCGATGACGGGTTCGGCTCCAGCTTCATCCGCACCTTGTTCGTGGTCTGGACCGTCTCGCTCGTAACACTCGGCGTGTGGGAGTGGGGGCACCCGCAGCCCGTGGTCAATGTGCGGATGTTCAAATACCGTAACTTTTCAGTCTCCTGCATCATCATGTTCGTGATCGGCTTCATCCTGCTCAGCACCACCCAGTTGCTGCCGCAATTGACCCAGACCCTGCTGGGCTATTCCTCGGAAACCTCCGGCTTCGCTCTCGCCCTCGGTGGTCTCGCCACGATCGGACTGATGCCGATCGCGGGCATCGTCACCGGCCGGTTCGTCTCGGCCAAGGTCCTGCTGATCGGCGGCCTGGTCGAGACCGGCATCGCCCTGATCCTGCAATCGCATCTTGCACCCGATGCGTCGTTCTACACCATCTCGTTCGACCGGGTCCTCCAGGTGATCGCCCTGCCATTCCTGTTCATTCCGATATCGGCATTGTCCTATGTCGGCGTGCCGCCCGCCCGCAATGGCGATGCTTCGGCGATCATCAATCAGGTCCGCAATATCGGCGGCAGCATCGGCATCTCGTTCGTCACCACCATGCTGGCGTACCGAACCCAGTTTCACCATTCAAGACTGGCCGATGCGATCACACCGTATGTCAGCCTGCACGGCCAGACACTTCCCCAGATTGCCGCCGCCGTGCAACATCAGGCAGCATTCATGAGCTATCTCGATCTGTTCCATATTCTCGGCCTGATGGCGCTGCTGGTCTGGCCGGTCATTCTGCTGCTTGGATCGCCGGTGAAGGCCGGTCGTGGCAAGCCGGCAGCGAAAGGAGTTTCCTATGAGGCCTGAACCCATGCGGCAGCGCTTGCGACGGAGCAGCACTCTGGGCGCAGCACTCCTCACGGCCCTGGCCCTGGCGGGCTGTGAGCTCGGCCCGAATTTCCACCAGCCGAAGCCGCATACCGCGGCCTCCTTTCTGGCCAACCGGCCCGCGATCACCGCACCCGACGGTGTGAGCCAGGGCACGGTCGATCTCGCATGGTGGCGGAGCTTTCAGGACCCCGATCTGACCAGCCTCGAAAATGCCGCGATCCGGCAGAATCTCGATGTGCGGATCGCCACCCAGCGCCTCGCCGAAGCACAGGCCCAGGCGCAGATCGAAGGGGCGACACTCTACCCGAACCTCAATTTCGCCGGCTCCCTCACCCGCGAAGGGCCGAGCAAGAAGGGCGTGTTCACCGCCCTGAGCGGCTCGGGGTCGAACACCAGCACCAGCACGAATGCCGCCTCGACCGCCGGCGGCTCCGCCACCTCGATCGGCGGCGGCGGCATTCCGGGCTCGGCGATCCAGCCGTTCAACCTGTTCCAATACGGGTTCTCCTCGGTGTTCGACTTCGATCTGTGGGGCAAGAACCGCCGCGCGGTCGAGGCCTCGCTCGCCGCAGTGCAGGCCTCGCGCGATGCACGCCGGGCGGTCCTGCTGAACACCGAAGCCGAGGTCGCGCAGACCTATATCAACCTGCGCGCCGAGCAGACCGTGCTGCGGATCACCGAAGACAACCTTAAAAGCGCCGATCATATCGCGGGCCTTACCGGTGAACGGGCGCAGGCGGGGCTTGCCAATGCGCTCGACGTCGCGGATGCCCAGGCCCAGGCCGCCTCGATCCGCTCCAAACTCCCGGCGCTCCACGCCGCGATCGATGCCGACATCAACCAGCTCAGCCTTCTGCTTGGGCGCGGTCCGGAAGCGTTGCGGGCGGAACTGATCACACCGGGTTCGGTTCCGCCGGTCCCCCCGGTCGTGCCGATCGGCCTGCCGTCGCAATTGCTGCAACGCCGGCCGGACATCCGCGAAGCCTCCGCCAAGCTGCACGAAGCGACGGCGGAAATCGGTGTGGCCAAGGCCGATTTCTTCCCCGACATTTCGCTATCGGGTTCGGTCTCCCTGCAGGCGCTGCAATTCTCGAACCTCAACCAGTTGGCGGCGGTCACCTACGCCATCGGGCCGCAGATCACCCTGCCGATCTTCGAGGGCGGTAAACTGACCGGCCAGTTGCACCTGCGCACCGCCGAGCAGAAGGCGGCGGCGATCGATTACGCCAAAACGGTCCTGACCGCCTTCCATCAGGTCGACAACGCACTGACCGCCTATGATCAGGAGCAGAACACCTACGCCGCCCTCCGCACCGAAGTAACCGAGAGCGAACGCGCCCTCGGCCTCGCGCAGGAACGCTACCGCGAAGGTCTGGCCGATTACCTGCAAGTGCTCACCGCGCAGCAGACCGCCCTGACCGCCACTCAGGCGGAGGCGGAAAGTCTGGCGCAGGTTTCGACCGATCTGGTCAAGCTGTATCAGGCGCTCGGCGGCGGCTGGCAAACGATCTATCCGGCGGCGGCGTCCTGACGCCGTTCGCCGCTGACACTGGCGCTGGACGCATCTGAAGGGATACGACTAAAAAAACCCGACAGTGGAACGACGTGGCACGACCGGCCACCGCGATCGGTCAGGCGGCCAATTTCAAATTGAGCTGGTGCTGAATACTCGCTACGAGATTGTAGCTTTGTTCACGCGCGTTCGGATCATGGATCATTGCAGCGACCATCACCTCGTCGGGCCGGAACGTGGTGACGAAAGACTCCAACCGGTGCGCGACGGTCGAGGGCCCACCGACCATCGCATACATCAGCGCATGATCGATCTGGGCCTTTTCCAATGGCGAGCAGATCTCGTCGATCGGGGCGGGGAGGGGCAGTTTGCCGGGCCGGCCGCGCCGTAAATTGATGAAAGCCTGCTGCTGCGAAGTGAACAAATGAGCCGCCTCGGCATCGGTCTGCGCGGCGCAAATCGTGATGCAGACCATCGCATGCGGCTTCGCCAACTGAGCGGAGGGGGTGAACCGCGCCCGGTAGATCTGCAATGCCGCTCCCAACAGATCGGGAGCGAAATGGGCGGCAAAAGCGAAGGGCAATCCGAGTGCGGCGGCAAGCTCGGCGCTGTAGGTCGAAGAGCCGAGCAACCAGATCGGCACGTTCAACCCGGCACCCGGAACCGCACGCACTGCCTGATCCGGCGGCGCCGGGCGGAAATAGGATTGAAGTTCGAGCACATCCTCGGCGAAGCGGTTTTCACTGCCGGCCAACTCGCGGCGCAACGCACGGGCGGTGCGCTGATCGGTCCCCGGCGCACGACCCAGCCCGAGATCGATCCGGCCCGGATGCAATGATTCCAGCGTGCCGAACTGCTCTGCAATGATCAGCGGCGCATGATTGGGCAGCATCACCCCGCCTGACCCAACCCGGATCGTGCTGGTCACCGCGGCCACGTGCGCAATCACCACGGCCGTCGCCGCACTCGCGATGCCCGGCATATTGTGATGTTCGGCAAGCCAATAGCGATGATAGCCGAGCCGCTCGGCCTGACGGGCGAGTGCCGCGCTATTGCGCAGCGCATCGCCCGCGGTCGCACCATCGGGGATCGGGGCCAGGTCGAGAACTGAAAACGGAATCGGACTCATGAACCTGATATAGGCAAGCAAACGATCCGGCGGCAGACGCTAAAATGTATATGGCTTATGACGCTTTGTGATGAGCCATCGCAGCTTGCAGGTTCTCGTCGAGCTTGGCGAGGAAATCCTGCGTCGTCATCCACGGCTGCTCACGCCCGATCAGCACCGCCAGATCCTTCGTCATGAAACCGGCTTCCACGGTCTCGATGCAGACCCGTTCGAGCGTCTCGGCGAATTCGGTCACCTCCGGCGTCTCATCGAACTTACCACGATAGGCAAGGCCACGGGTCCAGGCGAAAATACTGGCAATCGGATTGGTGCTGGTCGGCCGACCCTTCTGATGTTCGCGATAATGACGGGTCACAGTGCCGTGCGCCGCCTCGCTCTCGATCGTCTTGCCATCCGGGCTCATCAGAACCGACGTCATCAGCCCAAGACTGCCGAACCCCTGAGCCACGATATCGCTCTGCACGTCGCCATCGTAGTTCTTGCACGCCCAGAGATAACCGCCGTTCCATTTCAGCGCGGAGGCCACCATGTCGTCGATCAGCCGGTGCTCGTAGGTGAGCTTGTGTTTTTCGAATTCGGCCCTGAATTCGGCATCGAAAATCTCCTGAAACACATCCTTGAACATCCCGTCATAGGCTTTCAGGATGGTGTTCTTCGTCGAAAGATAGACCGGATAATTCCGCAGTAGACCGTAATTAAAGCTGGCACGGGCAAAGCCTTCGATCGAAGCCCTGGTATTGTGCATGCCCATGGCCACGCCGGGGCCCTTGAAATCATGGACGTCCAGAATGACCGGCTTGCCGCCATCGCTGGGAATATAGGATAGCTGGACCTTGCCCGGTCCGGGGATTTTGGTCTCCACGGCGCGATAGATATCGCCATAGGCGTGGCGGCCGATCACGATCGGCTCGGACCAGTGCGGCACCAGACGCGGAACGTTCCTGCAGATGATCGGCTCGCGGAAAATCGTGCCGTCGAGAATGTTGCGGATCGTGCCATTCGGGCTGCGCCACATCTGCTTGAGGCCAAACTCGGCGACCCGCGCTTCATCCGGCGTAATGGTCGCGCATTTGACCGCAACGCCGAACTCCTTGGTCGCGTTGGCGGACTCAATGGTCACCTTGTCATCAGTCGCGTCCCGATGCTCGATACCGAGATCGTAATATTTCAGATCGATCTCAAGATAGGGCAGGATCAGCTTCTCCTTGATGAACCCCCAGATGATCCGGGTCATCTCATCGCCATCCATCTCGACGATCGGGTTCCGAACCTTGATCCGTGCCATATCTCGCTCCTTCTACCACCACCTTCGTCTCTATCACCGATCGAACCAGCGGCAAGCCAGTGGACGGCAGGGCAGGGGTGTTTTAGGACCGATTCGGCATTTGGAGAGCTGAACATGACGTCGAGTATGGGGCATGCGACCGACTGGGATCGCGACGCGGCTTTGACCGCAGCAAGAATTCTGCTGGAGATCAAGGCGATCAACTTCCGGCCGGAGGAGGCCTACACCTTCACGTCCGGCTGGAAGGCGCCGGTCTATATCGATTGTCGCAAGATCATCTATTTTCCCCGTGCCCGCGCCAAAATTTGTGAGCTCGCAGTCGAGAAGCTGAATCGGCGGATCGGTTTCGAAACGATCGAAGCCGTCGCCGGCGGTGAAACCGCCGGCATCCCCTACGCCGCCTGGATCGCCGACCGGATGGCGCTGCCGATGGCCTATGTCCGCAAGAAGCCCAAAGGGTTCGGGCGCAACGCATTGATCGAAGGCGACGTCCCCGAAGGCAAGAACACCCTTCTCGTCGAGGACCTGACGACCGATGGCGGTTCCAAGATCCAGTTCGCCAACGCCCTGCGCGATGCAGGGGCGATCTGCGATCATGTGTTCGTCGTGTTCTTCTACGGCGTTTTCCCCGGCAGTCTGAACAAACTCACCGATATGGGCATCTCGCTGCACCATCTCTGCACGTGGTGGGACGTGCTCGAAGCCTGCCGCGGCGGCGATTACTTTCCCGAAACCACGCTGGCCGGCGTCCGCAAATTCCTTGAAAACCCGGTCGCCTGGTCGGCAGCGCATGGCGGTGTCACCAGCGCCGAAGAAGCCGCCGCCCATAAAGCGGCGAAGTGATCAGCGGGTAATCCGGATCGTCGTACTGAGTGCCGATTTCAGCATGGCGTTCATCGCCGTGCTGATCGCCGCTGCGTTATTTGCAACATAGAAGTCGCTGGGCGACGAAGCGCAGGACTGCAGAGCGGTTTCGTCAGGCGACATGGCGTCGGCGTTCGGAGGATTGCCCCCGTTAGTAACACTAGTCGGTTCCGCATCCTCCTGAGTCGTGATCCCGCTTGCGTTTACCAACGGATAGTCTTCATCGAAATAGGGTGTCTGGGCAACGTCTGCTGTCATATAATAGTTATTAGGTAAAGAATTATAGTCAATGTAAAGCACATATACCGTGAACCCCAGATTTTTGAAATTTTTGCAGACTGCAAGATTAGACGGATAAGTCGCGTTTTCAGCTACCGTTGATGTCATTTCTCCATTTTCCCTATTTGTCGTCGTTCCCGACGAGCCGGAATCCTCCATCCCATCGGTCACGATGAAGATATCTTTTTGGGGAGTCGCCTGGGTATTGCCCGACCCGGCAGCGGTAATTGGACTTCCGAACCGTGTTCCATTACTATAATAGCCGGATAGAAGGTCGTTCACCGACTGGGGAAAGTCGGTCTCGCAGCACGAACTCGCTACATTGGGTAAGATCGGCGTTATCATCGACGGATTTTTGCTATAATCGATTGCATCGACGGCCGATAAAGCGGCAGACAAATTCGTCGAAGCCTCCGGATTTACGCCCGTCCCGCTTGCTTGCCCGTCTGGAAACAATGGCGATATATCAGTATTGAATTGGTAGACACCAACCGAAAACTGGTCAGGTGCCTGTTCATTCGCCTGCATTGACGATATGACATTTTCTGCCGCGCTGATGACGACGTCAATTCTTAATTCGATACCATTTTTCCGAGCAAGTCCATAAAGATCGTTGTTGTTGGGATCGGTATGACATGCGAAGCCGCACGGAGATTTTGGGCTAGTATAATTCGTCGCGCATTTTCCGGATATATTGTTCGGATTACCACCTGAGTTATAGTGTAATACATTGTTCATATTGACGTTGAGTGATGGATTGCTCTCGTCATACGCGCCCATCGAATTGATATCCGTCATGTTCATCGTCGAGGGCAAACAGACAGACAGATCTTCCATTTTTGTGATGTCACTAGGTGTTGCGCCAATATCCATTGACCCTGAGTTGTCCAGCATCATCAGAATCTCGACGTAAGAATAAGTCGAGAGCGCTCCCGCCGTCCCGGTGATTTTCCATGTGCTGGAACTGGCAAAGAGCGGGTCGAAAAACGGCGGATAGGTGCCGGTATAGGCGACACTGGCGGTGAAACCCGCGGGATTGGTCGGCGACAGATTGGTGTTGGATTGCACCGTCACCGCCGGATTGTTCGAGCCACTCACGCTGGCCGTCGGCAGCTTGCCTAACTGTGCTGAAAACCAGGCTGCCCCCGCGGCCTCGCCCGCCATGTCCGCATCCGCGATGGCCGTCGCTGCCGAGAGCGGCGGGTTCTCGTTGATTTCAGCCGTATATGTTTCGGTGGCCGCCCGGATCGCATGGGTCGCGGCAGCATCGGCGGCCAGGGTAATCTGGGCCCGCGCCTGAGTATAGAAGGAAAAATCGATCGACAGCCCCACCAGCATCGCCATCGGTACCAGGGAGACCGCGAAGATAATCGCGATCGCAGCTTTCCGCTCGTGCAGCAATCGACGGAATTGCACGATCATGTCCCCGACTCCGGATAGTTCGGATTGACGCAATAGGAACTGGTCGGCGTACCGCCAAGCCCGGTCAAAACGGTATATTGCTGGTCGGGAAGCAGGGGGGTTGCGTTGCCATTGGCATCGACGGACGCAGCCTTGACACTGCGGACCGGCCAGAATCCGCTCGCCAGAAACTCAATCGGCGTCTTTGTATAGGTCAGTAACAACGGCTCATAGGAAAAGAACACATCAACCACCAGGATCGGGTCCGGCCACGCCGTCGCCCGCGTCGAAACACCCAGGGTCGGCAAATCCCCCGGCGTCGTGTTCCCCGCCGCAACCTGTGTCGTCAGCCCGCAGGGCCGCGTGGTCTGGTTAAAACTTCTGCCGCTGTCACCGCCGGTATAGGCGACGCTCCAGACGACATAGGCATCATAATTGCAGGGTGAAGCCGCACTTGCCACACAAGTCGAGGGGCTGGGTTCGAACACAACCGAAGACATCACCACTCCATCACCCGCGGTGTTCGTCTGCTGACCTGACCGCAGCGCCGGTATCTCCGCAAAGATCGTCGACTCGGCGAACTCGACCTGAGAATAGCTCAGCGCGGTCGACCCATCCGCCTGCACCGCCGCAATACTTGCGGAGGCCGGGATACTGTGCGCCGCCGCATAGATTTCCTGATAGATCATCATCGGCTCGGACAACTCATAGACGCCGAACAGCAAAGCGATCATCAGCGGCATCACCAACGCGAATTCGAGCGCCGCAACCCCCCGCCGGTCGTCCCGGTACTTTACGCGCGACCCCATCAACAAGGGTCCGGCTGCGTGGTTGGCGCAAACCCCTCCGTCTCAAACCCAGCGGTCGCCAGCAGCGGCGTGACCGAATTTCCATTGTAGGAGACAACATTGGCGGTCCCGAGCAATCCCCCCATGAAACTCGGCGCGGGATAGATCACGCTGATCAAAATTTCCTCGTTCGGACCGGCATTGCAGAATCCCGCCGCCGAACTGTTTGTCGCGCATTCCGTCGGCCCGATCGCCGCGCCCGTCCCGCCATAATCGCCGAGCTGCAACACCCCGCCCGAGATCGGCAGTGTGCCGCTGGTCGCGTCGTAGAAGTCGGTGCAGCTATTGGTATTGATCTGCTCGACCCGCACATAGATGTTGCTGCAATCGAGCAACCCATAGGTATCGGGACAAAAATAGGTGTTGACGAAACTGGCGCCCCCACTCGCGCCCTCGGCGTTGCCGGTCTGAATCGCCCGCGCCACGCTCTGCGTCGCATTGTTCAGCACTTCGTTGATGAACAGCGTGTAGCTCACGTTGAAAATGAACAGCAGCATCACCAAGAAAATCGGCCCGACCAGCGCAAATTCGAGCGCGAATGCCCCATGCCGATCGCGAAACAGGCTTCGAGGGGGGAGGGGGTCGAGCATCGGTGGGAGCAGCCTCGTCGCAGATGAAATCAGGATCGATCCGCCGAGGATACTCACCTATGGTTAACATCCGGTTTCAAAAAATCGCTGCTACGAGATCTCGCGATCCGAAAACTGGTGTCCAGCCGCAACCGATCAATTCGTCCTGCGTAGCCTTCCGGCGTAACTGACGCGTCGGACCAGTCGTTTCAGGGCCGCTGTCAGTTATCCCACGTCCAGCAATAATCCGGGCGCGATTCCCATCCTAAAAAATGCCGGCGGCAATATTGATCGTGAGCGCCAGCACAACGGTATTGAACATATATCCGATCAATCCCTGCAATGTCGCGAGCCGCCGCATCTTGCGGCCCGTGATATCGACATCCGAAACCTGAAAGGTCATACCGAGAACGAACGAGAAATAAATGAAATCCAGATAATCGGGTGAATCCTCTCCGGGAAAATTCAACCCGCCATCCGGCCCGCCATCAGTACAAGCGTAGAATTCGTGGGCATAACGATATGCGAAGGTCACCTGCGTCATCAGCCATGAGGCCGCAAGGGTCAGACCGACCAGCGCCACGTATTCCCCGTGATGTCCCTTCGCCTTGGCAAGACCGGAAAAAATCACGATCGCGGTGAAACTCATGATCGCCCCGATGATGGTCAGGGCAAACAGCGTCCACTCGCCTTCCTCCTGGCGCGCGGCATCCGCAGCTATCCGCGTGTGGTCGGCCTGGGTGAAATGCACCGCCGCGAAAATCAGGAACGCCGCAACGAGAATATCCCAGCTCAGCGCCAGCCGGGTCGCCAGCGACAAATCCTGCGGTAGAAACGGATAGGCGATAACGCCGCACGCCAAAGCGGAAAACAGCCGGGGGCGACCAAGAACGATTCGTATGGGAAGACTATGACGCAGCATAAACTCCTAATAAACGACCGTGCTGTAATAACCAGCCTCGCCATGGGCACGGATCGCGGATTTTCCCGCCTCGAACGACAGCGGTGCGACATCGGCGGGACAGTAATGGGTCACCACGCTGCGCCTCGTCGCGTTATTCGAAATCGGCTTGCCGCCATGCGCCAGATCGGCGTGCCAGATCAGAACGTCTCCGGCTTTCGCAAGCAACCGGTGCTCCGCCATGCGACGATGCTCCGCCTGCCTGATCAGGTTCTGGCCATGCTGCTCTTCGGCGTCGCGCAAGGAATTGCCGCCCGCGACATTCATCCGCATCGCCTCGTGCAGGCTCTTGTAGCGCTCCCCGTAGACGAAATCAGGAAACTCATGGCTGCCCGGGTAGTAAAGCAGTTCCCCCGCACCTTCGGTCACATCCTCCAGCGCAATCCACGAGGCGGCAAAGCGCCGTGCATGGGAATAGACCACGTAGGCGGTATCCTGATGCGCCGGCTGACCCGATCCACGCAGAAACCCCAGGCTCTGCGACGCCAGCGGCTTGCGTTCGAATATCAGATGCAGGAATTCAACGATCGCGGGAGCGAAAATCAGGTCCCTGATCGCCTCGGAATGCCAGTGCAGATCCAGCGCCTTGGCCGGTTTCGCATTGATGTCCGGCCGCCAGAAGATATCGTTCGGATTCAGGCTCAGGCACTGGAACATCAGGGCGGCGAACCCGCCCTGATAGGCCCGGTCGAGATCGGTCCCGGCCGCGTCGAGCAGATGGGCCGGTATCGCTCCCGGTAGGATTACATACCCATCCTTGATCCATCCAGTCAGCAGTTCGGCGTTGCGATCAGACAAGGTGCCGATCGAATGCCGCCCGGCGATCACATCTGCGGCGTCGGGCGCATCGGTCCACAACCCGCCGAACCGCGCACGCATCCGCGAAGGATTTTCGGGCCGCGGTGCCGCCGGGTTGGGCAGGTAGCCCCGGTAACGCCCGATCCGCCGCCAGTGATCCCAATGATCGGTGGCCCGGCCCCGTTCGATGTCCATCGCCACCATCGGATAGACCCGCCCATACCATGCCGCATCGAACAGCGGCGCACACGCCCGGCCCTCGTCGCGGCCATGGAGCCGATAGTGATGATAACCATCGACGAAATAGCCGGCGGCGATCCCATCGAGCACATCGGGATTGACCGCGAGATAATAATCCTCGTCGAAATTATCATCGCCTCCGGCTTCGGCGCCGACCCCGGCCTCCGCTGCTGTGGCCGCAACGTCGTCAATCGTCTCGGAAGCCTGGCTCACGACAATCCTTTCGAATGCGTTATCAGGTCAAAAAACACCAGATACCGGCGCGTTGAAAAAAACAATTAAATCCCGAATAAGAGACTTTTCAACGCTATCAAGTTCCACCACCCCGTGCAACGCAAAAACAACGCGTTCACGACCCCATCAGCGCGCGATAGGCCATCTGGTCGGCATGCATCCCCCGAAAAACCCGATATTTCCGATCGTGATAAGCCCGCACGCCCCGATCAGGCTCGATCACGGTCCCCGCCCGCGTCATCGCCGCCATCGCGCCCCGCACGTCCGGATAAACCCGGCCGGCCACCGAACCCAGTATCGCCGCCCCGAGCAGTACCGCCTCCGGTTCGTCCGGCAACATCAGCCGGCACGACGTCGCGTCGGCATGCGCGCGCAGAAACACCGGATTCTTGCTGCCACCCCCGGTCAACCAGATCGTATCGATCGCATAGCCCTGATCGTTCATCGTCTCGATGATCTGGCGCGTGCCATAGGCAATCCCCTGGATCGTCGCGAGATACAGGCGAGCGCAATCCTCGATCGAGGCCGATAGCGGCAACCCGCTGATCATGCCCCGCAGCGTCGCATCCGCATGTGGCGACCGATTGCCGTGAAAATCCGGCATCACATGCAAATCCGCGGTCAGCATCGCCACCCCATCCGCCCCCGCCAGATCGTCGAGAACCGCATTGAGCACCTGATAGATCGTCTGACCCGAGGCCTCGGCGCGCCGCGCGACCTCGCCATAGGCGGCATGGGTCGTCACGACATGATCGACCAGCGCGCCGGTCGCCGACTGACCACCCTCGTTGAGCCAGAACCCCGGTATCATCGCATCGAAATAGGGCCCCCACACGCCGGGAATGAACGCGGCTTCCGGCGCCACCGCCATATGGCATGACGACGTCCCCCCGATCAGCGCAAGCCGCGCGCGCAACCCCGCGCCATCCGGTGCCACCCCATCGAGCGCGGCCCCGATCACCCCGATCCCGCCGGCATGGGCATCGATCGCCGAAACCCCCACCGCAATCCCCGCCCGCAGCCCGAATGTCGCCGCCGCCGCATCGCTCAGCCCCTGCCCGATCGGCGCGCCGATCGGTAAAATCTCGGTGCCGATCCGTGCGAACCCTTCATCAACCAACTCGCCGAGCCCGATCGCCCGCAGAAAATCGCCGTCCCACCGCCTCTCATGCCCCAGATAGGTCCATTTGCAGACGGTCGAACACAGGGACCGCGCGGCCACACCGGTCGCCCGAAACGTCAGATAATCCGGCAGATCGAAAAAATATGCCGCCCGGCGCCACGTCTCCGGGGCATGCCGCTTGAGCCAGAGCAGCTTCGGCATCTGCATCTCCAGCGAGATCCGCCCGCCCACATAGCGCAGCACCGCATGATCGCCCGCATTGATCTCGTCAGCCTCGGCACCGGCCCGATGATCGGCCCAGAGAATGACATCCTGCGCCGGATCTCCACCGGGATCGACACTGAGCGGCCCGCCCTCCGCATCGAGCACCACCAGCGAACACGTCGCATCGAACCCGATGCCACGCACAGCGATACCCGGTCCCGCCGCCTCCAACGCGCCACGCACGGCGTCACCCACCGCCGCCCAGATATCCTCGCTCGACTGCTGGATGAAATCAGGTTGCGGCCGCCAGCTCCGGATCGGCCGCACGGCACTGCCGAGCCGGCGGCCATCGAGGCTGAACACCCCCGCCCGCGCGCTCCCGGTCCCGACATCGACGCCAATGACCGCGTCCCGCGCCTGATCCGTCATGGCCTGACCTTCCGTTTCATTTGGTCGATGCCGCGGCAATGAACCGATCGAGCCCGGCGAAATCGGCGATCCCCTCCATCCCCCCCTTGCGGCTCACCGCCTGCGCCCCGGCAGCATTGGCATAGGTCAGCGCCTCGCGGGTCGGCATGCCGTTGAGCAGGCAGGTCACGAACGCCGCCCCGAAACAATCCCCCGCCCCGGTCGGATCGGCCTCCTCGATCGGAAACGCCGGCAGGTCGAAACTCTCGGTCCGGCTGCGGAAACTGACCCCCTTGCGGCTGCGCTTGATCACGATCATCCGGATGCCGATGTCGAGCAACTCCTCGATCGCCGCGCGCTCCGATTTCGCCTCGGTCGGCAGCAGAATCTCGCCGCCCGAGGGCATGAAAATGTCGGTGTAGCCGAGCATGAATTCGAGCCCCGCCCGCATTTCGGGAATCATCAGCATTTCCTTGCGGATATTCGGGTCGAACGAAATCACCGCCCCGTTGGCCTTGGCCAGTTCGATCGCTTTTTTCATTTCATCGATAATATGAAACGAGAACAGCGACGTCCCCATGATGTGAAAATGCGCGCATTGCGCCAGCATCCCGCGCGCCACGGCATCGATGCAGATCTGCCCCGCCGCGCTGCGCTTGAGGTTGAACACGAAATCCCGGTCGCCATCCTCGCGATACCGCACGAAAGCACTCGCGGTCACCTGATCGGGGTCGACCCGCACGGCACTGACATCGACCCCCTCGCGCTTCAGCCGGTCGATGCACAGCCAGCCGAAATCGTCATCCCCGACGCAGGAAATAATCCCGGCATCCGCCCCGAGCCGTGCCGCCTGCGCAATGAACGTCGCCGGCGCCCCGCCCGGAAACGGCCCAAGCAACCGCCCCGGCTCATGAAACCCCTGGCCGCGATCCTCGGCGAGGATATCGACCAGAATCTCCCCCATGGTCAGGATCATGCCGGTCATGGCACGCCCACTCCGGCCCGGCCCGTATCGCGCCCCTCAACCATGCAACTGCCGCGCCACACTGCGCGCGTGGCTCGAAAAATGCGCCTCGCCGCCAAGCTCGCTCTCGATCGGCCGAAACCCGGCCCCGAGCAGAATATCCCGCGCCCGATTGCTGGGCGGTCCCGGCAAAATCACATCGGTCACCGCCGAAAGCGCAATCTGCGCCGCCCGCCGCTCCAGCGACAACGCCGGGTTGCCCACCAGCGCAATGCTCCGCCCCGCCCGCCGCACCGCCGCCTCGCTCAACCGTTCCGCCGATTTCGACGCAAGCAGCAGCGCCGCATCGGCTGACAGCGCATCGGCATCGAGCACCGCCCACCCCAGCGGATAGTGGTCGAGCCCCCGCAGCGCCGTGCTGCCATCGAAACTCCCGGTCTCGGCCCCGATCTCGCCGCCCAGGCAGTAAATCCGGGCATCGAGGCAGGTCCGCGCCAGCGCGATCGCCTCGACACTGGTGAGCAGCACGGCAATTCCCGGAATATCGGCGAGCCACGGAATAATCTGCGTCGCCAGCACCCCCGGCCCGATCAGCACGGTCTGATCCGCCCCGATCAACCCCTGAGCCCGCCGCAGCATCGGCACGATCAGCGCCTTGGTCAACGAAATCCCGGCAGGCCGGTCGCGCGGGGTCGGGGTCTTGGCCGCAATCGCCTTGCCGAAACTGCGAACGATCAGCCCCTGCTCCTCCAGATAGGTCAGATCGCTCCTGATCGTGACTTCGGAGACCATCAGCGCCGCGCTCAACTCATCCACCCGCATCTGCCCATGCTGGCGGATCCAGTCGGCGATTTTCAGCCGGCGCTGCAAGGCGGCGCTTTTCGCCCCGATTGTCATCTTTTTCGTCCCGGACGAACCATCGCCCACCGATGCCAGCGATTGACAGTGAAGTCCATAGGTTTCGAAACGAAAGCAAACCATGCCCGCCCCGCCGCCGCAATCGCTCGAAATCCTCCCGAATCATCCCAAAATCGGCATATAAATTTCTGATTGACTTTCCAAACGAAAGTCAGCTACCTGCGATTCACAAGACGCGGCCCAGCCGTGCCCGACGAATGCGAGGAAACGACCGAACTCCCGATCACGCACCACAAGGTGCCGGATCGGCCGGCGTTCCCTTCATTCGAAACGACCCCTCAGGGTCCACCTCGCGCAGCCATTATCTGCGCCTCGAATGCGCCCTCCGGCGCGGGGCCGTCAGCGCCGCGCGGCGCGGGCCGGATGCCGCCGAAAACCGTACCGAACCATAATTCGCAAGGGGAGATCGACTTGATGACCACCCACCGCCTCCGCAAACGCGGAATCCTCGCCCTCGGCGGCATCGCCGCCGGCCTGTTCGGCGCCATGGGCTTTGCCAGCGCCACCACGCTCACGATCGCGACGGTGAACAACCCGGACATGCTGCAGATGCAGAAACTTTCGCCGCAATTCACCAAGGAAACCGGCATCAAGCTCGACTGGGTCGTCCTGCCCGAAAACACCCTGCGCCAGCGCGTCACCACCGACATCGCAACCAATTCCGGCAATTTCGACATCGTCACCGTCGGCTCCTACGAAGTGCCGATCTGGGGCAAGAGCAACTGGCTGACCCCGATCAAGGGCCTCCCGGCAAGCTACGACGAAGCCGACATCTTCCCCTCGGTGCGCAAGGGCCTGTCCTACAAGGGCACCCTCTATGCCCTGCCGTTCTATGCGGAAAGCTCGGTCACCTATTACCGCACCGACCTGTTCAAAAAAGCCGGCATCACCATGCCGAAGCACCCAACCTACAAGGAAATCGAGCAGTACGCCGCCAAAATCAACGACCCCGCCAAGGGCGTCTACGGCATCTGCCTGCGCGGCCTGCCCGGCTGGGGCGAGAACATGGCGTATTTCGATACGCTGGTGAACACGTTCGGCGGCCGCTGGTTCAACATGAAATGGCAGCCCCGGCTCGACAGCGCGGCCTGGAAGAACGCGGCCAACTACTACGTCAACATCGAAAAGAAATACGGCCCGCCCAACGTGACCTCGAACGGCTTCACCGAAAACCTCGCGCTGTTCAGCCAGGGCAAATGCGGCATGTGGATCGACAGCACAGTCGCCGCCGGCACGCTGTGGGACCCGAAAACCTCGAAAGTCGCGCATGACGTCGGCATGGTCGATGCCCCGGTCGCCGTCACGCCGAAGGGATCGCACTGGCTCTGGGCCTGGTCGCTCGCCATTCCCAAAACCACCCGCCACAAGGCGGATGCCATGAAGTTCCTCGAATGGGCAACCTCGAAGCAATACCTCGCCCTTGCCGGTAAAACCTTCGGCTGGGTCCAGACCCCGCCCGGCACGCGCATCTCGACCTACACCAACCCCGACTACATCAAGGCCGCTCCCTTCGCGGCGATGGTCAAGCACGCGATCCTGACCGCCGACCCGACCGATCCGACCCTGAAAAAAGTGCCCTATACCGGCGTGCAGTTCGTCGCGATCCCGCAATTCGAAGGCATCGGCACCGAAGTCGGCCAGCAGCTCGCCGCGGCTCTTTCCGGCCAGAAATCGGTCGATGCGGCACTGGCCCAGGCCCAGGCGGCCACCACCCGCACCATGAAGGAAGCCGGCTACCACTGATCGGCAGTAACGGGGAGTGCGGCGCACTCCCCGCCTAACGCCGCTTCACAAGTGAAGGACGCAGCGATGGATCAGGGTAGCGCAACACTCAAGGCAACCGCCCCGCCGGCAGCCACGCGCGGATCACGGCAGGTCAACACCCTGCCGATGCTCCTGCCCGCGATCATCGTGCTGCTGCTCTGGTCGGTGCTGCCCCTGCTGCGCACCCTGCTGTATTCCTTCCAGCACTACGACCTCATGACCCCGCCCGCCACCTTCAACGGCGGCCTCAACTACCGCTATCTGTTCACCGACCCCTCGACCTGGATCGCGATCAAAAACAGTGTCGTCCTCGTCATCGGCGTCCTCGCCGCCTCCATCGTGTTCGGCACCCTCATCGCCCTGCTGCTCAACAACGATTTCCCCGGCCAGAGCATCGCCCGCCTGCTGGCGATCGCGCCGTTCTTCGTCATGTCCCCGGTCGCGGCACTGATCTGGAAAAACCTCCTGCTCGACCCGGTCAGCGGCCTGTTCGGCTGGTTCATGACCCTTGCGGGACTGCACCCGATCGCCTGGTTCAGCGTCGCGCCGATGACCTCGGTCATCATCATCTATTCCTGGCGCTGGATTCCCTTCGCGACCCTGATCCTGCTCACCGCCCTGCAATCGCTCGACACCGACCAGCTCGAAGCCGCGCGGATGGACGGTGCCAAGGGTTTCGCCCGCCTGCGCTACATCGTCCTGCCGCATCTCCTGCGCCCGATCTCAATCGTCATCATGCTGGAATCGATCTTCCTGCTCTCGGCCTTCGCGGTGATCTACACCACCACCAATGGCGGCCCGGGCGATGCCACCACCACGCTCACCTACCTCATCTTCATCAAGGCCCTGAACGATTTCTCGATCGGCAGCGCCTCGGCGGCGGGCGTCTTCGCCATCGTGCTCGCCAACATCCTCGCCGTCTTCCTCATCCGCGCCGTCTCGCGCAACCTGCAGGCCTAGCGCGATGAAACCCTCGGTCGCCAACCGCATCGTCTTCGGCATCCTCGCCTGGATCGCCGCCCTGATCATGTTCTTCCCGATCCTGTGGATGATCGTCACCGCCTTCAAAACCGAAGGCCAGGCCATCGCGATCCCGCCGCTGATCCTGTTCAAGCCCACCCTCACCAGCTTCATCGATGCCACCACCAATGCGGGCTATCTACTGTTCGCGCTGAACAGCGTCATCGTCAGCGTCGGCTCCACCATCATCGCCATCGCCATCGCCTTCCCGGCGGCCTACGCGCTCGCCTTCTTCCCCGGCAAGCGCACCGAATTCACCCTGATGTGGATGCTCTCGACCAAAATGCTGCCCGCGGTCGGCGTCCTGATGCCGATCTATCTCGGCCTGAAAACCATCGGGCTGCTCGACACCCGCACCGCCCTCGTCGCCATCGACATGCTGATGAACCTGCCGATCGTGGTCTGGATGCTCTATTCCTTCTTCAAGGAAATCCCCGGCGAAATCCTCGAAGCCGCACGGGTCGACGGCATCGGCCCGCGCCAGCAGATGTGGCATCTGCTGCTGCCGCTCTCAGGCCCGGGCATCGCCTCGACCGCCCTGCTCGCGATCATCCTCTCGTGGAACGAGGCGTTCTGGAGCATCAACGTCACCGCCTCGCATGCCGGCACGCTCGCCGCCTATATCGCGCGCTTCTCCGCGCCCGAGGGCCTGTTCTGGGCCAAACTCTCGGCGGCCTCGGTCCTCGCGGTCGCCCCCATCCTGATCTTCGGCAGCCTGACGCAACGGCGTCTCGTGCGCGGCCTCACCTTCGGCGCCGTGAAATAGAGGGAATAATGGCCAAACTCATCCTGCAGAACGTCGAAAAGCGCTACGAAACCTTCCACGCGATCAAGGGCGTCGATCTTTCCATCGACGACCGCGAATTCGTCGTCTTCGTCGGCCCCTCCGGCTGCGGCAAAACCACCCTGCTCCGCATGATCGCGGGGCTTGAGGAAATCACCGGCGGCGATTTCAGCATCGACGGCGTCCGCGCCAACGACATCCCGCCCGACAAGCGCGGCCTCGCCATGGTGTTCCAGACCTACGCGCTCTACCCGCACATGACGGTCGCCGACAACATGGGGTTCGCCCTGAAAATGGCTAAAGTCCCGCGCGATGAAATCAAGGCCAAGGTCGCCCACGCCGCCGCCATGCTGCAACTCGACAAGGTGCTGGACCGCCGCCCCAAAGCCCTGTCCGGCGGCCAGCGCCAGCGCGTCGCGATCGGGCGCGCCATCGTGCGCAACCCCAAGGGCTTCCTGTTCGACGAACCGCTCTCGAACCTCGATGCCGCGCTCCGCGTGCAGATGCGCACCGAGCTGGTCAAGCTGAACAAGCAGCTCCAGACCACCATGATCTACGTCACCCACGACCAGATCGAAGCGATGACCATGGCCGATCGCATCGTGGTGCTCAACGCCGGCATCGTCGAGCAGGTCGGCAGCCCGCTCGAACTTTACAACAACCCCGCCAACCTCTTCGTCGCCGGCTTCATCGGCTCGCCGAAAATGAACCTGCTCGAAGGCGTCGTCACCGCGCG
>Ga0315298_1000429_pt1 | contig 80241 bp, 69 predicted proteins | sample WHS_1_MG_FD_203077 | JGI IMG/M metagenome (GOLD analysis project Ga0315298, IMG submission 203077) | Extremophilic microbial mat communities from Washburn Hot Springs, YNP, Wyoming, USA - WHS_1_MG | ecosystem: Environmental > Aquatic > Thermal springs > Hot (42-90C) | place: USA: Wyoming... | reverse complement strand
ATGTAGCCTAAAAATATTTTTTGGACGCTGAAAATTAATTTTTAATATGTAGCCTAAAAATATTTTTTGGACGCTGAAAATTAATTTTTAATATGTAGCCTAAAAATATTTTTTGGACGCTGAAAATTAATTTTTAATATATGGAACATTTGAATAAATAGTCCCTTGATAAAGAGGGGAAGATGATATCCCGTGCAAATTTAAAAAGCTTATACCTTTTAATGATAATGTGTTGACGAACAATCCAAAACCAAGTCCACTTTTACTATTGTAGCCTATTCCGCCACTTACACCTTGAATACCACTAAATGATAGAGCTGATTCTGGAGAATATATAATTCCATTTAGCGAATTAATTTCGGCATTATATATATTTATCGGTAAATTATCATTTATTGCTTGGTAAATCATGATCCCACAGATTCCACCGCCTGGTCCACCTAAAGTAGACGGTTCTGCTCCACCGAATATATCTCACGAAATTGGATATGAACTGAAATCAACACAATTTGAAGATGGCGCTGTCATACTAATTGACGAAACGGCGACAGGCACGTTAAAAGTTGAATTATTTTCAAAAATAAATGTTGCTCCATCAGATCACATTTTGGCATCCCTATGACAACGGAGCCAACATCACAGAAAGTGATTGGGTAGCACCTAATGTGATGGTTCCAATAGGAAATAGTCTTGGAGCCGCAATAGGTTCCCAGGCGGCTTTTACCGATATGGTAACACCGCCGCCTGGAGGAACCGCAGCCGGTTGTGTGCCACCACATGGGTTCATTGTCCCCCACCAGGATATCTGGATGGCAGGAGCAGGATCGGTAGATGAATAAGGAGGAGCAGCGGCTTGGTCAAAAGCATTTTGAACATCTGACTGAGATGGACAGTCAGCAGATGTAATGACTGTTGTCGTTGTGACTGTTCCAGATGAACCGATCTTATCAGATGCCTGAACGGCTGCATAATGAGCGGCGGCGACGACAGCTCTATTAATTGAATATTCTGTAAAAGCTAAATCGCCGACATTGATAATAAAAAATGAAAATAAAAATAAAGCAGTTATCCCAATCGCCATTTCGATCGCGGTAACGCCATTTTCGTCATTTTTGAATTTTTTTAAGAAAGTCTTAACTGCCATCATTTTTATTTCACCAGAACCGGCTCATAAGTGGTTGAATTGGTGTTGGACAAAACCGATGTCGGAGCCGCCTGTAGATTTATATTCGAAGATCCCGTTACACTCAAGGAATTTACTAAGATGCCGAGAGTTAAATTGATATTCTCAGAATTTCCGGTTGAGATTGAGCTTGCTCCCGTCATACTCAACGCAGCAGAAGGTGCATATATAATTCCATTAAAAGTCTGCGTTGCACTACCTGATAATGAATCAGGAGAAGCATTATTTCTCGCCTGATAAATCAATATACCACAAATACCTTCTCCATTGGTGCCATCATATGGAGATCCAGTCACATATGATTGTTCTGGGTATTTATCCATTGGAACACAATTATTGGATGGCGCAACCATATTTAACTCAGCAGATCCTCCACTGAAATTAAAGGCCGCTCCATCTTCCAAAATAAATGTTGCATCATTTGAAGTTATTTTTGTGCCACCACCGATATCAAAATTTCCGTTTGCGATAATATAAATTCCTGGGCCAAAATAAATTTGACCGGTAGATGTGAGATTTAATCCGCCATTAAAAACGTATGTTCCGCCATTAAATGAGATACTTGGAACGTCGGCAGTAAATGCGTATGAACCACTAGCGCCAGACGCCTGAAAATAATAATTGCCTGATCCAATAACGACTTGTGTGTTTCCGCCGAGATCAAACCCACCATTTACATAAAAAGTGCTTCCATCATCAGTGGTGAAGCTATTTAAATCAGTGGTCAAGGCATATCCGTCTACACCCCCTTTTGAATTCGTTGGACCAGTCAGCCAATATGTCCCAGGCTGCATTTCCGCAGGTCCATTAGAACCGAGTTCAACCTGTCCTGAAATTGTATATGTTGAGGAATTGTTTGGTGTATTCGTTCCGGTTCGAAAAACCATTTGCTGCGTGTTGGTAGAAATTCCACCCGTAAATGCACCTGCATTTATATAACAATCAGCCGTATAATTTCCCGTGCATCCACCCCACGAAGTTGAATATGGCGCGACATAGCTAAACGAATGACCAGATCTGGCGATATCAATTGGTGTTCCGTTATATGGAGGTGATGGCAGTAATGGTGGTGCAGGAGGATCACCCATTCCAGATAATGGATCAGGAACGGGTTTCATGTTTTGTGTCACACCATTAACAGTCGTTCCATTGGTGGTGTAAATTCCGATATATGCTCCACCATTTGTGTCCGCATAAATTCCACCAACAGCCCCAATCGATTGAGCAATAATTGATGCGGACGGTTCTGCTACAATAGCATTGTCAGTTCCGCCACCTTGCGCAGATGATTCGGATATAATTCCACAATTGTTGGCTGTAATCTTTGACCCACCGCTTGCGTAAATTGATTCCGGAGAACTCGTATTAAACGCCATCAGACAACCGGATTCTGGTTTTGTCTGGATTCCAGCAGCACCCGATTCACTTGATGTTGCGATCTGGGCCGTATTTATGCCTATCGCTTCAGCCAGGTAGCTGTTTACCTTGTATTTGCCATACACTGATATGGTTTGAGCGTTTTCAGTGGTTGTTAAATTAGCATTTGTTATGGATGGATCTGAATTTTGCGCCCCTTCATCGGCAACCTTGCTTAATGATGAAGATGAATAAACGCCATAAATAGTTGCCCGAGAAGCATCAATTGCAGCAGCTTCAGTGGCGGACTGAAAAGACGTTCTCGATGCATACCAATAACCTATATCAACAGAAATGGCTGTAAAGCCAAGCATGACTGGCGCAATCAAAGCAGTCATGATCGCTATCGCAGCTTTTTTCGGCCTTCTTTTGGAAAAAACAAATTTCATGTTTCAATTGTATCACAAACATTAAATGCGCGAACATATATTCTTGTTTAAAACAGAGTATTATAAATTAAAATTATTTTATAATTGTTTAAATATCTAAAAAATAACTATTGAGACAAAGAAATTATCTTTTCCCCGTTTTGATTTAAATAAATTTTTGAAGAAGATATAATATTTTCATCGATTTCATGGTCAATACCGTCTACTGCGGATAAAAAAAATGGAACTGACCACTGCAATTCAACAGTTGCCCCATTTTGTATTGATTGTAATGTTATATTAGGAACTTTTGAAAAATTCCAGGCGTCAATAGCTTCATGTTCTACTACAGGCTGTATATCTTGAATAGAAGACAAGCCATAAAGTTCAGCTCGTGCCGCAGCCATTGATGAGACTGAAGCTAATCCATCCAGAGTTGTTTTTTGGGTATACCAATATCCGATGTCCAACGATAATCCTGAAAACCCAACAAGGACTGGCACGCACATTGCTGTAATCAAGGCAATGCTCGCTTTATCGTGAACCCATTTTCTTAAAGAAAATCGATTTTTTCTGCTTGCTTTAAAAGGCTTTTGCATGCTTTTGGTATAGCACATTACAATGAATTTATGGTAGGCTTGAAAGGTGAAAAAAGACGAAAAACTGGATTTAAATATTCAAAACAGGATATACCTCAATACATGGAACGATTTTCATACATTGATAAAACAAAAAAAGCATCAAAAACGCTTTATTTTTCAATAATTTTTGGTTGGCTACCTTTATTGTTCATGATTTTTTCAATGGTGAATGTTGTCGGTCATGGCAACGTCATCGAAAAGTTTTTTGCTGGTCGTGATTTCGGGACTTTTTGGGTGGCCGGGAGAATGGCCTGGCATTCAATTGCTGATTCGATTGCGACGGGAGCAATTTTTACACCAAGTTTTTTCTCCGCAGAATTAAAGCATCATTTTGATTTTTTGCATGGTGTCAGACTCTGGTCATATCCTCCGACCGGTTTGTTTCTGGTCATGCCATTTTCGATTTTAAATATTTATTTTTCATGGATTATTTTCAGTTTATCCGGCCTGGCCATATTTTTGGCGACTATGAAAAAAACCGGATTTTGGTGGATTGGTTTATTTGCAGTTCCAGCTATTTGGGACAACATTCTTGCTGGTCAGAATGGGTTGTTCACCAGTTCTCTAGCCATTCTTGGTTTTTATTATGCGATGAAACGAGACTGTAAATCTGGTCTATGTTTTGGAGCAATGACTTTCAAGCCTCAGCTTGGTCTGATTGTTCCGGGTTTTTTAATTGCGAACAGATCTTGGAAAATCATATTTGTTGCTGGAGTATCAGCAATTATTCTGGCTGCCCTGTCGGCTTTGATGTGGCCTGGATCCTGGCATGAATGGTTTGCCAGGGTTGTTCCGGTTCAAAGTCAACTGATGGATAAGCCGATCAAGCCAACAGCTATACAAGCTTATACGGCTAGCCCATTCATTTTTTTTCGCTGGTTTGAAATATCCGTAAAACAATCGTTTGCAATTCAAATGGCGATTTCTGCTTTTGCGTTCGTCTTAGCCATGTTTGTCGGATATTATTCAAAATTATTCGATCAAAAAATTGATAAATACAAAATGATTGTGCTTCTTTTATGTCTGGAGGCTATCGCCGCCCCTTACATTCTTGATTATGACCTTGCTGCATTGTCTTGTTTGACTGCAGTTGGACTATGGCAAGGTTGGATCGGAAATGGAATTTATGGTGGTTTAGAAAAGGTCTTCGGTTATACTCTTCTCTGGCTTCCAGGTTGGAATCTGGTTTTGGGGATCGGATTAAAGATACCTTCCGTGGTCTGGCTTGATATTTTTTGTCTTGCTACCGCTTTAATGGCTGATCTTTATCTGAAGGTTAAGGTTGCGACTTGTGTTGGTGAGACAGAAAAGGAACCATCGAAATGTTGAATAATAACAAAATTACCGTTGTTTTGCCCGCTTACAAGGCAGCAAAGACAATTGAGATGACAATCAAAGATTTACCACGAGATATTGTTGACGACATTATTCTTGTTGATGACGCTAGCCCTGACGATACATCGAATGTAGCTAAAGATCTCGGCTTACATGTCGTCGTCCATCCGAAAAATCGTGGATATGGTGGAAACCAGAAGACATGTTATGCCACAGCTTTAGAACGTGGTGCGGATATTGTCATCATGGTTCATCCTGATTATCAATATTCACCACGTCTTGTTCCTGCTATGGCTGGCATGATTGCATCTGGCCATTATGATGCGGTTATGGCATCCAGAATTCTCGGCAAGGGCGCTCTTGCTGGCGGTATGCCGATGTGGAAGTATATTGCGAATCGTGGTTTGACAGCTTTTGAAAATATCATGCTTGGACAGAAGATGTCTGAGTATCATACCGGATACAGAGCATGGTCACGTCATCTACTGGAAAGCCTTGATCTCGAAGTATGCTCGGATGATTTCGTATTCGACAATCAAATGATTGCCCAGGCTTTGTGGAAAGGCTTCAATTTCGGAGAAATTTCTTGTCCGACAAGATATTTTGACGATGCATCTTCGATCAATTTTCGCAGGTCAGTCAAATATGGTTTTGGCGTTCTTGAGACGTCAATTCGTTATCGGCTTGCTGTTGCCGGTATTGTCGGATGGGATATTCTGACTGGTGACAGAAAACAGATCAGGCATCCAGATCGGGGTATTTTTGAAAAGCAGTCTGTAGCGTGACAAGCATGTCTACTACAGCACCACAGAATGAGCCTGGCATCAAGGCGATTATGATGCCAGCGGCCATTCTATTCGGGATAGTCGTCATAGGGGCAGTTGCCTCTCATGTCGCCGGTCCTGACATCCATAAGCTGCTTTATGCATGTCGATCTGATGGGATGATCGGCATGCTCTTGCTTTGGCTAGCGACGGTTGTCGTTGCCATGATCGGCTTTGTCCCGGCATCTATCATGGGTGCCGCTTCAGGGCTGATTTACGGCGATCTGACAGGCTTTATCCTGTCGGCTACGGCAATCATGGCCGGGGCGACAATGGCGCTTCTGGTGGCCAGAATTGGCTTGCGTGACAAGGTTAAGAAGCTGGCGGGAAAATACGGTCAACTCGACAGATTTGATCGTGCCGTAACCCGTGAAGGGTGGAAATTCGTCGGTTTAGTGAGGCTTTCACCAGTCATGCCTTTCAGCGTAGCATCTTATATCCTGGCTATGACTGGCGTCACTGTAAAAGACTATATGATCGGAACAATTGCTTCCTTACCGGCTCTTTTTCTTTACGTTATGGCTGGAAGCGCCGGTTCTTCTGCTCCTGGACCGTTGCGTATCATCATGCTCTTTATTGGCGGGGCCGCCACGATTTGGCTTGGCTGGAAATCCTCCAAGATGATGTCCGCTAATTGATGTCCTACTTTGAGCATTATCGACGACCTGTTTTGGCATAAAGCTTTCTTTAAAAGAATTATTGCAGCTCATGATAATGGTCAGGGCCTTTCCAGGCTTATCTTCGATATAAGCCTGATCATTATCGAGGATCCTATTTATTTTATTTTGAAAAGAAGGAATTAAATTTCCAACGATTTTCAATTTCTTGATCTGATCTTCACTGAGTCTACCATGACTCATGTCGATCCCCATTGGCTTTCTTTGTTTCATGACAAAAAGCCATGAAATTTTTCTTTCCACGCTGATCAGATTATCCAGCAACAATTCATATGAAGAGGGTGGGATTGATTGCTTGCGCTGGATTTCCGCGTATGTTGAGGCAACCCTGAAGATATCTTCGGCCACATCAAAATCGCCTGTCCACAAATCAATGATAACCGGCTGACGATCGGTAAAGCTGAGTTCGATTTTTAATCTAGGCTTATCATTTTCGAAAATCGGTGACGTTTCGATAATCAGGGTTCTGGCATCAACCGAATCATCAGAACTCCATCGCATTACTTCCGAAGGGAATACGACATCGACATCAACGCAGCGCAGTTTTGAAAGCTGCCAGGCAACCTCCATATTGCCTCGCCAAATCAATTGGTATTCAGATGCTCCAGGACCGGCAAAATCACGCAGATAAAGACAATATTTGTCTGCGTAACGGTTATCTTTAACCAATTCCAATGAGACCGACATCGCTTTGTTCCCTTTTAGCCGCCTTTTAGAAAACCACAACAAATTCAATTTCTAGTTTTAGAAAGACGCCAACCTTTCAACTCAACGCTTACAATTCCATGCAATTCAATTTCTTTATCGTCGGTTTTTAAAATTGGTCTAAAATGATTTCTAATAAACCTGACATTTTGTATAATTGGCTCCACTGGATTTCTTTTTCTTGTTGAGCCTGGAACATAGAATTCAGCCATGCTGCCATGTATATCGCGTTCAGCCGTTTTAGGATCGAACTTCACATCAATTAAAGTTCCATCTCTTGGAGCCGTAGCCATATCGCCCCATTCATCCGCGTTTGTAGACTGAATTATATTGTCCGTTTTTGTCATTTAATATTTATACAATAAATTCATATTGACTTTCCATATAAAATTGAATTATTTTAGAATATATTTCTTAAACTTTCTTCCATAAAGTATGGAAGTGTATAGGAGTGGGTATCTTTGTCTAAGTTGTTTGGTCTGGTTGACGATTTACGTGCCGGTAAATCTGTTGAATATCCTCATACCGGAGGATATTTGGCTCCAAAGGTGAGAAATGGTGAAACCGTAAAGGTTTTTCCGGCAACATTATCTGATTTGAATCCAGAAGATATTGTTTTATGTCGTATTGACGGCAAGATTATCCTTGGGATGGTCAAGGATTTTCGTTCTGATCGCGCCATGATCAGTGATGTCGCTGGCAAGAAGATGGGTTGGGCGACCAACGCCCATATTTATGGCAAGGCCAAAGTTCTTCTTTGAGCTAGAAATTAATAGTGGCTAGAAATTTAATTGTTTCTAGCCACTATTGTTCAGAAATTGATGAATTTATCGTCGCCGACTTGTTCGCCGATATGACGATTTTCAACGATTTCTTCGACCATTTCATCGATAGCGCCGAGATCGGAATTTGATTGGTCGCCACCGTTACGGCTGAGGATGACTTTTGATCTTTCCTCGATCGCTTTTTCGGCGGATCCACCAGGATAAAGAGAACCGAGACGACGACGTGCTTCTCTTAATCCGAGTTTATCAGACAATCTATTTCTCAATTCGACATCTTTTGGTGACGTAGAAAAGCTCCATGCTTCTCTCGGCCCGACTGTATTAATCAATACGTGTTCGTGTTTGCCGCCACTTTTCAAGTTCAAAATGGCTAATATTGGTGCTCCTGATTTATCTTCTCTCGGCCCTCTGACTTCATTTCTGATTGCCTTCATGGCCTGATTGGAAAGATAAAAAATATCTTTTGCCTGGCGCAGCTCATCTTCCGTATTTACGCCGCAAATCCATATGGAGGTTGCGGAGTCAACCATTTCCTTGTCGAAGTCAATAATCTGCTGGGAAGCCACTCTCACTTGAATTCCGTATTTACGGCCTTCACGCATAAGCCATGTGACCCGTTTCCTCACTTGCATAACGCCTTCAGTGCGATGCATTTCATCCAGAGAAATGCATTTCGGCATTTCATTCATTCTGGCGATTTTATCCAAGTGATATTGCTGATATTCTTCGGGGAAGAACACTTTCACATCATCTGGATGAATTTGCATGCCGGCCAGCATTATATGAATGCCAAGGATATACATGACCGCTGTTTGTTTAGGGCTAATACCTTTAGGAGCGACCGAGTTTAAATCGAGGGACAAAACGTTTGCGCTACTCAAATCCAGTTTTGTCGGCCCGTCAAAAATCTCATATTCTTTTTGAGCACTCATGATCATGCGTTCAAAAAGATCGAGAAGACCGGTATCTCCGGCATACATATTTTGAATTTCTGGTAAATTTGTGATCAAGAGATCCCTGATCGTCGGAACAGCATATCGCTGTGCGATCGTTGCTTCTCTTGGATATCCTTTTTTCCACAATGCCGTTGAAACATTATACCAATACTGACATTCTTCATCTGAAATACCTAATTTGGTAATCAGGTTGTCGACGATTGGTTCCTGTCCAACGTTATATTTTTTAGGCGTTCCACGGCCATTTTCATCAAGAATATCATATGCTTTATCAATAATTTGGCCGACCAATTCGATCATGCCAACAGGAGTATCGATTTTGCCATCCTGTTTTGCCGGTGTAGCCAAAAGACTGATTAAATCGACAAGGAAAGCTTTGTGTTCATTAAGCGGTTTTCTCAACCCAAGAGGCAAATCGAATGGATTGATAGCATCGCTTCTTACCATTTTGAGGCGATAGAATAATGCCTGATGCTGTTTTGAAATTGGCAATGCATTTTTCAAGACATTGATCAAACCTTGAGAGCTTGTGCCGATATCGAGCATTCGATACATGGGCAATTCGGCCTCACCGGTTACGGCGCTACTTGCCGAAAGGCAGAAACCCAATCCCATTGTTGACAATAGGAATGATTTACCTCGACCTGATGCTCCGTAAACGATATCGACAAATGCGTTCTGCAATCTGGATCCAGGCTCATAAGGGAATGGCCTGCCGTCATTTGTCCTGAACAGGAGAGATCCAGAATTCCATGGGGATGATTCTCTCATCCATGGCATCACGTAAATAGCTTCTTGCAGGGGAGCTGCACCGACTGGAGCAGTAGACCTGATATCAAGAGCTGGAACTGAAGACATGACGGTTTCAACAGCGTCACCAGAAACCAGTTTAGTCTGGCAATTACCCCAAGCTTCAATCGCGCTCTGCAACTTGTAAACACGCTCGTTTACGATATCGATTTTATCTTGTGGACCCCATGTTGCAAATGTTGCCCTGATTTTTGTGACGGTTCCGTTGAATTCACCTTCATAGGCTCTCAAGCCTTCTATCGCTTGAGCATACAATTTTGAATGTGTTGATTTCATTGCCGCAGTAACGTTGGCGAGCAATAAATTGACCGTAGTCATAAAGTTGTTGATTTCACCGCCTTCAATCAAGAAAGAGGCGCGCCAGGGCGGTTCATTGCCAGTATTCTTGAGATTGGCGATAAGATCGTTGAATGGCTTTATACGTAATGGGCCGCGAGCCATATCTATGCCGACAAATCGCGTATTTCTGATTACCACTCCAGGGTGGGAATCAACGGTAGCGCCTTCGTCAAAGATTTGTGCATCAAAACGCGGCCAGAGCAGATGCGACATATCATCAGGGCGACCAAGAACCGGAACCCGTGGCCAAGGCATTAATGGCTTTTCGCCACGAGGCACTGAATCTTCTGGAAAAAATGCACGCCAATCTTGTGCGCCAGAATTCGGATATAGAACATTTCTGGCCATTCTTGCCGCGTCATGTGCGGTGATGATGCGGTTGCGTATTTTTAGTGATGTCAGTCTCGTCGAAATTGTTTCAACGAAAGCGCTGTGACGAGACAAGATGATATTGCTGGCTTTATCATAAATTTGTGCATCGACCGATTTCGGCCACCATGAAGGCTTAAGTCTCTCTCTTTCTGCTTTGTCGCGTTTTTGTTCAAACTTGTTGAGAATCAAGGGCCTGGTCCATAAGACCATGCAAATCATTTCATTCACAACGTATTTGGACATATATCCGGCGCGTTCCGACAAGATGTCGTTCATGTCCAGATTTCTGTTTTTTGCAGACATGTAGGCTGGCTGCAAAAAATTATTCAGCATTTTTTCAGAATTTGATGGATCACGCATAAAAAATATCTGGATTGCATGACCCTGGCCGCGCATGTATGTAGAAATAGTTTCAGAGCTTTGTTCGGTAAAATGAACAAGATCTTCATTACTTCCCAAAGCGGCAGTTCCCTGAATTTCAAGGACCGTCCCAATAGAGCCATCACTTCCCAACAGATATCGATTAAATCCTGTTTCGACCAAACAGAATGAGGATAATTCTCGTTTTGAAATGGATGAACGCGCATCAGAGGCAACATTCAGCATGCGCGACAAGCTATCTAGTATCATGATATCCCCAACATTCTCTTAATCATCAATATGGCAATCATTGATTGTCATGTTCAAGTTTTTTGATTTTCAAAATATGATTAATTGAAAGAAGATTTTGTTTAATTAAAACAAAAAACCCGGCCAATAATGACCGGGTAAGTTGATAGGGAGGAAACGCCGTGAGTCGCACGACCCACAATCAAAATATTATTAAAAAATCGTGCTTGTGTCAAAAAAATTTTGTATTATTCAAAAAAATATTTTTCAAACCTTCAATTATGTGATTTGTAAAAGCGATTTTGTTATATTGATCATATGCAAATCTTATCCACAATACTGGTCGCGGCTTTCATATTGACCATCATCTATGAGATGGGCCATGACATGTTGGCCAGGACGATCCCTGATATCGCTAATTTTCTTTTATTAATCATTGGTCTGACCCACAGAATCATGATCGGCCAGGTTGTGACTTCGGCTGAATGGACGCTGATATGGGTTTTTATCATGTTCGGCCTGTATGGTGCTGGAGTTCTTGGCGGAGGAGATGCCAAGATGATGGTTGGAATATCGTTTATGATGCCAACCTCTCCTATTTTTCAGCTTTATTTTGCAGTTGTTGTTGCTTTAATAGGCGGACTTATCGCTATTTCATATATTTTAACCCATTATATTTTTAAATGGCTAAAAATATCGTCTAAGCCAACGACTCGTAAAAACAATTTATGGCAACGGTGGAAGGCTTCTGAAACTTGGAGAATAAACCGCCTTGGAGGTATCCCATACGGGATTGCTCTCGGGTTCGGAATTTTATCAATATTAGTATAGATTATTTTGTTACCATTAAAGAGCAGGCAAGACCACTTCCATACATATAGAAACCACTTACAGAATAATAATATCCTGGAGGCACAATAGCACTAGCCGAAGGTGCTGCGGCAAAATGGGCATCACTACCACCCTGTTGGACCTGACCAAAGCTTGAAGAAACTTGCGCACCATATTGATTATATACATTTATTCTTACGTTTTCAGCAGCTCCGCCTCCGTATGCCATATTATTACAATTAGTTGATAAAAACATTGGTCCTGGACCTGGATTATTGTAAAATTGTCCATTGTTTACACCGATTTGGTAAGACTGACTAAATCCGGATCCAGTTGCTGATTGCCAGGTTCCATTAACACATGACATTAACTGTCCTGTGCCATTTGCGTTAGCCGCAATTTCTCCATTTGGACTACAACCATATCCTTGAACAGCGCCACCAAAATCTGTTCCCAATTCTAATCTTGATCCAACCGAAAAGGTATCGGATACACCACCATATCCATTATTTTCAAACCATGCAGCATTATTGCTGACACTAAAATAATTGCCGACATTCATGTCATTACCGACATATCCATTTCCTTGATTATTAAAATAAGCCTCTAATGAACCATTATTACCAACGCCCATGGTTCCATTTGCATAAAGATCCCAAGTGTGAACTCCGCCAGCCCATCCTGCTGGATAACCGCTTGTGGCTGGTTCTCCAAGAGCGCCGATTAAACCTTGAACCTGTATATTTGCCGTAGTGAATATAGATGATCCGTTTCCACCGCCTGGTTGCATATGAAGATCACCATCACAACCGTCCCAAATCTGAGATCCTGCCATACTAATTCTGGCGTTTGGATTACACGTTGTAGTGGCTTCGTTTCCGATCGTAATAGCACCATCGGAAGCCTGGATATTATTGGCATTGGAAATATTATTCCCGCCCATATCCAAATCGGTCTGCATCGTATTTAATCGATGATTATTCGGAATTGCAACACGATATAAATAATCATTGCTAATCGATTGACCATTATAATATGTCAAAAGTCCAACCATATGGCCTGGTCCAGGATTGGTATATCCTGCCATAGAAACTTGCCACCCGCCATAAGCGCCGGTCGCCGTAGTTCCAGATCCTGGGAACCCAGCTTGAGGAATAAATCCACCAGAACCTTTGGTTGAATCAGCGGCCTGACCCATTTCAACCTGGGTCATAGGTGTTCCACCAGTAGAAATGACCAAACCCTGTAAATATCCAGGTTTAGGTTGAGAAACCTGAACTTCCCAATTTTGCCCGTATGGGGTGAATTGAGAAACCGAAGGGGATAAATATCCCGCTTGCTCAAGCTGTTGAATAGTGATTGTCTGCGTTCCAGCATTGGCAGACAAGGTATTGTAATTTGATTGAATATACTGATTGGCAGCGGAAACGATTTGCGACATCTGGCCCGCCACAACCGTATCACGAATACGCTCTAAAGATTTTTGCTGCAATGCAAGGAATTGCGGCGACAGAGCCGCAGCAATTGCTAGAAAAACAGCCAAACCTATGATTTCAAGCATGGTTCCTTAGCTTCCAAACTTATCTTTTCGAAATCATCATATAGATTTTAAAAAAATTTTTCTATTTTTTTTATTATATAAGTTTTAAACCGTTCAAAGAATCACATTATCTTTTTGCATAATAAAGGATTCTTTCTGGGCTAGAATAACTGAAGATAAAGTTCCGATATTATCAGAACGAATAATTGAGCGAATTGGATCGACTTTTTCGGGAGATCCAGTCAACATAAGTGGATCGACTTGCAATACCCGATCTGGAATAATCTGTCTTCCAGGAAGTCTTTCTTGTCCTGGAAGCATTTTTCTAACTTCTGAACCAGTTTTAAGATTAAGAAAAAGAGCACCACAAAGTACTGATGCAAAAATATCCTTTTCTCCGCATTGTTTTGCAAATCTTGCGAGACCAATCAAGAGATCACTGGCATGATAAGTCGTAATGACGAGCATTCCACCCGCTGCTGCCAAAACAGCTTCATTTGCGGCTTCTGCTGTTCTAATTTCCCCAATCAACAAAATATTTGGAGAAGCACGAACAATTTGTTTAATGCCTTCACCAAAATAATTATCAGATTCGACTTCGATCTGATAGCAATATCCTTTTCCATGTCTTCCATTTAATGGACGCTCAACAGGACATTCCAATGTCCAGGCAGCTCCACCAATTTCTTCAAGTCTCTGAACGAGACAGGCAGCGGCGGCTGTGCTTTTTCCAGATCCTGTCGGACCCATAAAAAGAAATAAACCGTTTCTGATTTTCGGGCTTAATAAATGGGGAATTAATTTCGTGCTAAAACCATACTGATCAAGCTTTTTTAGACCTTCAGTTCCCCAATTTCGACAAACGAAAACAGGGCCTCCAATTGTATTAAGGCGCTCCGCTCTTAATGGAACACCTTTCCAAGTAAAATTGAATTTAACACGGAATTCAGAAGTAGCAATGCGTGTTGCGTTAGAACTGTCACTCATTAAACCATTTCTAATGGCGTCAAGTTCTTCGTAAAATTTAGTTGGAATTGGAATAATATCACTAGAATCAGACGTAGCCTTATATGTCGATTCATCATTAGTCGTATTGACATAAAGATCGGAAATTTTAATCTCAGAAAGGAGCGACGACATATATCTATACCCAATTAAATCCCCGGAGAATTACTCTCCGGGGATTATGATTAGCCAGCAGGACCGTAAATCACAATAACCTTGTTCTGACCGGCGTTACAAGCCGCTGCAGAGGCCGAAGGTGTCGGAGGATTGCCACCATTGGCCGCAGCCGTTGCAGCAGGGTAGAAAGGCGATCCATTCGCAGAGATCTCTGCATAAGCGGAAAGCCCGTCCAGCATCGTTGTACAAGCGCCATTGGGAACGTTGTCATACTCGATCGAGAAACCAGAATTTGATCCACCACCTGGAACAGCGGCAGAAGCAATTGTAATGGCTCCACCCCAAGGATCGTTGCCGAGATTCCCAGCAGAAATCAGGTTTCCTGGAATAGCATTAGCTTGCACAAGCGCAGAACAAGCTGATCCTGTTGTACAAGCAATATTCGTCAGATCGCTGAAGTCAGGCTGATTGCCGAATGCGCCCTGAATACCGGTCGCGAGCGTTGTGATTTCGCTATTTGCAGTGCTGGCCTTGCTGCTCGAAAAAACAAGATAAGCAGCAGCCAATGCTGTCACGATCAAAACACCTACGATAACACCCCTTATGACCAGGGGAAGAATATCTTCCATAACTCTTACCTCTTCATGGCCCACTTTAGGGCGTTATTGGTCGAACATGACCTTTTAGCAATCTACGTGTTACCAGTTCGTCGAGTCAAAGTTTTTGTGTTTTAAAACGCATGAGAGAGATTCATTTTTCTTTGATTTCTCAACACAAAAACTTTGATCAACAGCTTAGTTCAATGCAAAAAGTTTCCGCTTGATAGCTGGATAGTCAAAGCATTCAACGCGATAAGCAGGAATCCCATAATGAAATAAACCGCCATTTGAGTTGAATATCCGAACATTTTTATTCTTTTGCTCATCTTTTTATCAAAACGATAAGACCAACGACGCATGATTTTCTGAATACGTTCAGAAGAATCTTCATATCCGTAAGATCCGTCGATATCGTCGATCAAATCAGAATTAGGAAATTCAAACTTGACACGGCGAACCGATGCATTTCTTAAAGCGACAGGAAGAGTTACGCCCTCTGAACTAAGTTCATTAATAACGTATCTAAGCCGTTCTTTCATCCATGGATCGGCATCTTTGATTTGCTGTCTGATAATCTCGACATCAGGAATACCGCTCTCAAGCATGGCGACAAAACTTGTCAGCCAGATGTATCCACGCGTTTCCTTGAAAAATGAATAGGGAAGATGCTGATCAAGTTTAGCCCTGTACGGACCAGTCCAACGAGGTAGAGACCATATAAAAAGCCCGGTCAAAGTTAACGCTATGACTGGCGGAATAAAAGCTTGCCAACTATCTACGAAACGACCTTCTGCATATAGCAGGCTGGCAATACCGGTTGGATTCGGAAGAAATTTAGAAAATTCTGGCGTGATATAAATACCGATGAACAGCAAAAATGCATAAATAACGAGAACATAAAAAGCTGGTTGCGATACAGCCGATTTTAATTTCGACTGCATTTCAGCTTTTTGTTCGTTTAATTGAATTATAGTCTCAAGAGCTTTTGGGATATTACCGGCTCTCTGTCCGCCCTCAAGAATTTTTTGCTCTTCTTTAGGAATCCAGGGTGCAAAAGCAACGGATAAACCTGTTCCCGATTGACGCACACGACGCAAGATATCATTAATAATAGCGGCTCTTGTCTTTCTATTTCTAGAAAGCATCATATCACGATACCGCTCAAGAGCAGCGATATCGGTCTGATTATTCATTAATTTTGTAGCCAAATTCTCGTAAACGGCTTCTCTGGTTTTCCAACCAAAGAATTGCCGATTAACCCACCCGCTAAATCCTTTGGTTGCGGCTGGTTTGATGACTGATGATTTTAATGGTTCACGTTTACCGGCCTTTTTCTTGGCTGGTAAAAAAAGCGCCTTACGAACCATATCGGTCGTTTGAGACATTAAATATCTTCCTTGCCTTTTGGAGTAATTTTATCAATATGTTTCAAAATAGTCCTTGGGTCGATTTCTCCCTTCAAGGATCTCATGACAGCATTATAAACCATTGAATTGTCTGTATCAGGTCTAGCTCTATGTTCACGTCTTGCTTTTGCCGTACGATTCTCAATCAGAGAATCCATAAGTGTGTAATCCGTAACAACAACTTCTGCGACTGCTGTTCTTCCTTTAATACCATCGCCGCAAACAGAGCAGCCTGGGCCACGGACATGAACACCATTAATGTCGCCGTATGTCTCGATAGCTTCACAAAGCCATGGCTGAAGAACGTTTTTAGAATCCTTGAACGGAATACTACAATGCGGGCATAAAACTGGTATAACACGCTGGGCCACCAATGCTCTGATCAATTTTGGGTCGCATGTGACTTTTCTGGATAAACGAACATTATCCATCAACTCAAATCGATCGATCGCCATATATGGATCTGGAACGTGAAGGGTGCTGAGGATAAGATGTCCGGTAAGGGCGGCATTGAAAGCAGCCACAGCCGCTTCTGGCCCGCGCAACTCGCCAAGGAAAATCAAGTCTGGATCCATACGAAGCATAATGCGTAGATATTGTGCAAAAGCGTCGCCGGTTTGTTTATCAGAACTTGAATTCGCGACAGGAAGCTGAACAACCCAATCCATTGGAATTTCAACTGGATCTTCGGCAGAAACCTGTCTTTTGTCAGGATAAACCTGAGCAATATATTTCATCAGCAATGAAAGAAGAGAGGTCTTTCCGGATCCAGTAGGACCAGTCAAAAGAATAATGCCGTCGGCTGATTCTGAAACACGCAACAACATTTCTTGTTGCTTTTCTGACAAACCTGTAGAAACGAGATCGACAGTGCCTGAAGGAATTTTAGGATCTTGCAGATTTCTAGGAAATTTCCTTTCTTCCATTACTTTGGTAACATAATCAGTCAACTGTGCATTGACATTGTATTTCTGAAGACGAGCAGAAACGAATTGTCCACCTTGATCAACAGGAAAAGCAAAACCACGCTCAAGACGGATTGAAGATAATCCGATTCTGGTCATATCTTTACCGCTAATCTGAGCACTCTGGAATTGAGAAGGTGAAAAAACCCCTGGTCTGACGCCATCAAACCCCTGATAAAGCACAACACAAAGAGCAGCGGCCTCATCTTTAGGAAGCTGTTCCATCATTTTGATGGAACCCTTAACCCTGGCGAAAATCTCGCCATAATTTTCCCGCAAATTGACATGGATGTCAGTTACGCCGATACCGACTGCCCAGGTTAAAAGATCATATGCCTTTCGACGGGCAGAATTAATGCTGTCCTGGAATATTTCTGTTTTTTGACCTTCAAGGCCAACGCCAGATCGTTTCAATCTGTCGATTTCTTCCAAGGGTGTGATTTTTATTTGATATGTTGTGTCAAAAGCCTGAACATTGCGCCACCATGTCATAAACAGGGGATCGCCACTGACTTTTTTTGTAACGTGAACGATTTTGCCGATATAATCGACGACAACACTATGTTCTATGCGTTCAGGAATATTTGGCATTTCATGGACGATTAAAGGCTTTCTTGTGCTTTCAATCGTTTTAACAGATTTCTTTGAAGGCAAATTATTTCTATTGCTTCCCGATAGACGATTATTTTGTTCACTCTTTGGGTTTGAAGAAATTGTTTTTCCTTCAAATCCAAAGGCATTCAAGAAAATTTTAATCACAGCGGGGTATCCTTTTTTGGGAAGCATTTTTTAATCTTAGTGTGGGGTGACCTTATCTAAAGTGATTGTGCCACTTTTATGCATCGGAATGCCAATTTTTTCTCTTAAAGAAGCTGGAATCTGTATTGGCGGTCTTTTGCCATAAATTACAGCCGTTATTTGCCAGCCTTTTTGAACATGTTTTATGTCCTTAATTCTAAATCCTGGAATAATATCCCAATTCACTCCGGTTGGAACTGATGGCCACACGAATTTAATCGCCGCATGTGGAGGCGGTGGAGGCGGCGGGATCTTACCGCTATTTATTTCTTTTTCAGTTAAGATAGGCGCTTTTGGTATTGTGACGATAATACTCGATTTGACATCAGCGCCCTGCAAAATGATACGAAGATCATCAACTGCGACTTGAATTTGACCAGAATTATCAGGCCCCTTCATAGGAAGGCCAATAGATTCTGAATTAACGATTGTATCGCCTTTTGGGCCAACAATTCCACGCGGGGTTGCTGCAAGCGTAGCTCCTGGCATACGCTTCCATGCAATAGTCACCCCTTTTGGACCACAATTTTCACCAATAAGTTGCCAACCATATAGAGATGTCGGAACATCCTGCATAACGGCAACACAATGCTCAAGAACATCATTAGCCGTTGGGATTCTGGTCAATGGTGATGGCGGCCTCTGTAATTGCTCCATAAGAGCGCGATGTTTTGCTGCAGCAACCATTCTTTCATGCTGAACAAAAGCCATATGCTTCTGTTCAGCAATATGATTTCTCCATAGATGATAGCCTAAGCCGGCTGCGCCCAATAAAACAGCAAGAGCGATATAACTAATTTTATTAGATTTATCTATCCTGATTATTTTCGGCGATTTTGTCGCTTTTTCTTCGATAAGCTGTTCAAGATCACCGATATCACCAATCAGTTCTTGCCAGCCGGACAAATGCTGGTCTTTTTGCTTGGCTCTTTCGATGGCCTCAGCATCGCCAACGATATCGCTTCCGGGAACAATGGCAAAGCTGTCACGTACAGCGATATACCACCATAAATTTTCGCCAACACGATAAACGCCGCGCCAGGGCTGTTGTGTTCCCTCGGCAATTGCCGCAGCCAAACTGTGCAGTCCGGACGTCTTTAGTCCGGAAATAGGCATACCATAAGCGATCTGAACTGCCGCATCGGTATCGCGCTGCAATGCAGTCTGGAACCCCTGTTCCTTACCCTTCTTGATAATAGATCTTTTGGATTGGATTTCATTGACCGAAGACCAATCCATACCGATCAGCCAACGTTCATTGGCTAATTCTAATACGTATGAACCATTTTCCCCACCAGATAGGGAATATTTACCTTTTGGCTCTGAAATAAACTGATCATCCTGATCTGCCGAACCATCAACGAGATCGGCTCCGTGACCAACATCAGGAAAATCAGGAAGATCGGGAAAATCGTCGTCTTCGTTCATACCAAATTAGCCTTTTAAATTAAGATAAAAGCCGTTCGACCTTAATGAACTGGATTTGTATTCGAACCGCTCTGATTTGGCTTAGCTGGTGGTCCAGCCGGAATATTCGGGATTTCATCAACCGGCGAAACACCAAGACTACTGGCTCTGGAAGAGCTGGTGGTCACAGGTGGAGCACCAAATGAGAGCAGGATTTTATGACCGTTTTTGGTCACGTAAACATTCCCTGATGATGTAATACTGTCGATATGCACACCATCGGGAAGGGTGTCGCCAGGGCTGGCGCGGACGGCATCACCATTCGGCAAAATCATGGTTGCCTGGGTTTTTCCATTCACGCCAAAGACTGACCGGACAGTTGGATATGTAAAACTGGCCGTCTTTGTCTGCTGCGAATTATTATTTGCCGGAACAGGAATTACACCCGGTGGCTGATTGAATTCAGGGTATCCATTCGGATTTAAACTTACTGGAGCGACATTACCCTTTTTGGCGCGTTTAATCTGCTCCTCAGCCTGGGCAATCTTGGCTTTCAAAGACATTTTTTGTGCTTCGTAAGTCAATTTTGTGATGTCACTCTGATATTTATCGATTTGTCCAACCGACATAGCGCCAGGCATGGCAGGAATTGTTTCCTGAATTTCTGCTGGCTTAGGCTGCTGCGATGTCGTCTGAGCCTGAATAGGCTTTACATCAGTTGCCGGAGACTTTGCCTGCATTGCTGGCGTCATATTGATTGGTTTGACAATTCTGTCAGGCTGACCGGCATGAGCAACTGCCATACCGGCAAGGAGCGCCGCCATGGCAACACCTGCTGAAACAAGATTATTGTGCATCTTCATGTGCCTAATCTTTCTCATCTACCCAGCGTCCTTGCGGTAATGGTAATGGCAATCATCTGATTTGAATTATTCGCATCAGCACCGCCACCAAGCAGGGGGAAGAACGCAGAACCAACACCATTATGCTGTGTCTGATCCTGATGCTGCTTGTAGCCCGTCAAGAGAAGGGTTTCGCCTGGACGAAGCGATACAGACTGTGCGAATTCAGAGTTTGTCGATGTCGGAACCTGGATCGACGAACCGCCGCTGCTTTCCTGTGTCAACTTCTGCAGAGCAGACAATGTGATGTTCATCGTCATCATAATCCGACCATTTACCAGAGACGGTGTGAACACGCCTGTAAAACCGGTTGTGATGTTTCCGGGAACAAGCGAATTGGTCGCACCGACATTGGCCGTCTGTGTGGTCTGCGATTCAGCGAGATATCCAGTATTCTGTGCAACCTGAAGCGGAACCGGCTGATGGTTCATCGTGACAAGGTTCTGTTCAAACGTCTCGGTCACGTTGCCAAGCGTCGCCAAAGCCTGCACTGCTGCTGTCGAACCAGAAAACTGCTGGAATGCAGGATTTGCTGTCTGTCCAAGATAGCTGTTCAGGCTAAAAGGATTATCGCCGCTGACAACAGGAGGCAGAGACGGTCCAGACAGGGTAAAGCCATACTGCTTGGACAACTGATTAAAGGCAACCTGTGGATTAAATCCATAATTCTGTTCGTGAGTGAGCTGAACAGAATAAATATGAACAGTAATGCCGATTTGCTGAGCAGCAGACTTGTTGATACGTTTGACCCAATCTCGGATACGATCTACCTGAGGCGGCAACCCATAAACGGTAAGGGTATCCATATCTGGATTGATGGCAACTTTCGCGCCAGGACCAGCCAAAACTGTGGCCGTCTCATCGACGTTCTTCCATAGATCAGTCGTAGATCCAACTGTAATATTAGTTGAACCATTATTCTGTGTGCCAGAAGATGAGCTTGTCATGCCACCAAGGCTGGTATCACCAAGAGCACCGCCAGCGTTGGCTACAATTTTGGTCGCCTCGCCAAGAGGCATATTAGTCATATTGATTGAAAAAGTCTTTGTCTCATAATTATAGAGTTCGACTTCTCCATTACGGAAGCGCCACCAAATCTGATATTTGGCTTTCATATAATTAAGAAGGCCCTCAACTGAGCCATCATAATCAATAGCAATCGCGACACTGTTGCCGCTACCAGAACTTCCAATACTTGGGGTTGCCGACATTCCTGGCATGGCTGGAAGTGAACCGCCACCACCGCCAGATTTTCCGGAAATCACATTATCAACAACAAGAATTCCGGTTCTTGCTTCAATCTTGGAAGCAATATCCTGAACAGTAAGAGGTCTCTGCGAGATTAGCTGAATTTTTGTATCCCGCAGCATAGGCGGAGGTGCTTGTTCCAAGCGAACCATAGATCCGCCGATATAAGGTGCATTAAAATTCGTAACAACAGGCTCACTATTTGGCGCATGAAGCCTATTAATACGAGACATTGTAGAATTCTGAAATTGTTTTGCATTATGAAATGCAGAGCAACCAGCCAAAGAAACCGCAATAGCAACCGAAGATACAATGGTTCTATATTTCATGATATTTTCCTTAGATTAATCTTGTGTGTCGCTTGTTCCAGAAATTACTGCCGTGCTTCCGCCGACATAATTCCAGAACGCGACATGGATATTGATTCCGCGTTGATGGAGAGATTCAATAACAGTCGAAACTGCTTGTTTGAATGAGCCTGTAAAGCTCATGGTTCTGGACATGATTGGTGTTTCGCTCATATTCCACCGAACATCCCAACCGGCTTCTTTGCCCCACTGCTTGATGTCCTGCGCAACTGGTGTATTGACCCGCAACACCCAAACCTGCTGATCATAAGTATGGGTAACCGGAGGTGGCGGCGGTATATAACGATTAACCGGATCGAATGTATGTGAAACTTTTTCTGGAGCAGTATGTTTCACGACAGGATTGGCAGCAGCAACCTTGGCCGGAGCCGGGGCCGGTGCAGTTGTTTCGACTGGTTTTGCCGCAACAAGAGCTGGCTTTGATGGCTTTGCAATCTTGGTCGCATCAGTAGGCTTGCCTGCCTTATCAGCTTTGGTTTGATGATACGGAACGATATCAAGACCAGTGTCGGCAACCTGTGGTTTTGCTGGCGCAGGTGGTGCGCTATACGACATCATCTGGAAACCAGACGATGAATAACCATTGCTTGACTGTTCTGCTGACTGTGTTGCCTGCGTGCCAGTATCGCCGGTTTTTTCAATACGAACGGTATGCCCGGATACCGTATACGTCAAACCCGTAAAACTGAGTGCTTTCGTTAAATCATTCTGCCAACCATGACGACGGCTGGGAATAATGACTGCTTTCCCTCGATTTACACCAGGGCCATAAACAACAGTATCATAATGGGGAACGAGCATATGAACTGCTTCACCAAGAGAAACTACGTTCGGCACGGCGGCCATAGCTGCAGGAGCGAATAAAATGGCTCCAAGGGCGGCGATAGAAACACCGGCACGCCGGGGTGAAAAGGTCAGGTGTGACATGTAACCCTCTGTCTTGATGCGGGCCAGATCTGAAATGGCCGGAACATAAAAAACAAAATCACAGATTCCACCTTCAAAGGTCAATAAATTTCGCTTTTGAAAACAGATTTTTTTGATGATTTTAATCAAAACAAGCAAAAATTGGCTTTTCTTAAAAAACAGATTATAATCTTTTGCCAGGAAAAGAGGTCATCATGCTGGCTTACGCTTATATTCTGGGTTATTATTTTCTGCTCTTATCGCTGCTGTTGGCGTCTTATCTTTATTTCAACCAAAATAACCAGAAGAATTTAAATCCAGCGGTTACACAAGCAAGCAATTTTGTTGTTTACAAAGATGCCGTTCAAAATTATGCTGAACAAAATCCGAGTTTTTCTGGCAGCGTTCCGATAAGTTCATTAGTCGTTCCAAATGGAATAGCGCCACCAAATGGCTTTGGCGATTATATTACACCATATAATTCGGCCAGAGCTGTTATAAGTTATTATTCCCCTATAGGTACTTTTCCGCATAATCAGCCACAGGCAAACTTTATGATGGATTGGATCTATGGATACGTCAATAATGGCAATTTCTATCCATATTTAGGAAATTATTCGGTTTCTATTCCAGGCGTTGCTCCGCAAGGAGACGTCATGTCGTTTAATATCCAATCAGGAAACGGCCAGTAAAAAATTCATATCTTAATCTTTAATTTCAATGTTTTGTGCCTGACGCTTTCACGTGTATATTAGATAAATGTCTGAAACGCGTCATACTATAAAATCTTTCAAAGGTTTTGGAGCTTATAAAGGCTTGCCAGCCAATGCTCCTGCCGCATCTAAACCCCCACAAGTTTCACAAGAAACTGGTGACAAACCTGTTGTTTCAGAAAATAAAAATAATGAACAGCTCACTTTATCCCTGGAACAGCCAGTTTTATCTAATAGAAGAATTGGGTTTAAACCAAAGCAGATCAAACCTTCATCTGCTTCAGATAATGCAACGGCACCGGATATTGGGAATCCAAATCCTAATTTTGGCAATCCTGAAGCTGTAACGGAAATTATTGTCAAAGTTGGCGAAATTTTCTTTTCCAACGATGAACGTGCAATGGCATGGGCAACCGCTGAAAACGGTAGGGAAAAGGTAAAAGTAAAAATAGCAGGACCGGTTGAAATCAAAGATAATATCGGGAAATGGTTGAAACTGAAGGGTAAATTCAAGCACGACATATATAAAGGTCGGCCATCCCTTTTAATGAATGTCTATGAAATGGAGCCTGGCTGGCCACGCTATGAGAATTGCACAAAGCAGGCCCTGCGGGATATTTTCAAAAAAGAAATCGATAATTGCGTAAAAGACTTCAATTTAAGATCTGAATATATGAAACAGATTGAAGAACTCGCTACGGGCGAGCCTGGTCTGATTCAGAGACTTATGGAAAATGCAGAAAAAACATTCAGTAAAACATCCATACCACCAGAAATTCAGCTCAATCTGCTTATTCGCTGGCTGGACATCACTGGCCCAGAACGCATCAAGAAGGCTCTAAAGACTGCTGGCATTTCCGATGCTGTTGCAGAACGCATTATGAGCAGATGGCGGGAAAAAGTTCACAAAGCGTTGGAAAGCAATCCTTATCTAATCATCGGATTTGGTGCCAGATTTGAAGAAGCCGAAGCTTTAGCAAATCGTCTGAATGTAAATTCGGATGTCGAGATACGTCTTCTTGGCTATATCCATGATACTCTAAGGCGCGCCGAAGAAGAAGGTTCTACAGTTATCAGCGTGGCTGAAATGATCGAACGTGCGATCATGAAGCATTTTGAAATCGATCCACAGAGGATCGAAAATATAACTGAACTGACTGAAGATAATTTCGGCCCTGATATGCCAGTCGGTATTGTGGAAACCGTAGATCAGAAATTTTTTGGCCTTTTGAAGAATATCGCCCATGAAACCGAAATATCACAATGGGTTTCACGCCGTCTGAATGAATTCAGGGATTATAAAAGGCGTAGCCCAAAATCTTATGCAGAAAACCTTGATAACGCCAGACAACTGGCCAGACAGGCTCTGCAAGAATTGTTGCCCGGCAAAAAACTCGATGAATATCAGGTAGAAGCCGTAGCAACAGCCGCCCTGGAACCGGTTTGTATCGTTACAGGTGGACCTGGAACTGGTAAGACAACTGTTACCAAAGCCTTGATTTCCGTTCTGGAAAAGCTTGGAAATGAAAATATCATTTCAGCCGCTCCAACGGGAAAAGCCGCTCAAAGGATGACAGAACTCTCCGGAAAACAGGCCGATACGCTTCATTCCACTTTAGGCGCGGTTCCTAATGGCGATGAATTCCTTTTCGGTAAAAAAATATTCCCATCCGGATCAACACTCCTCGTCGATGAAGCATCAATGGTCGACGTTATGCTCGGTCATGGCATTGTAAAATCAATGCCTGATGATGGTAAAATTGTTCTGGTCGGTGATGATGGACAGCTCGAACCTGTCGGCCCAGGCCAAATGCTCGCCGATATGATAAGAGCTGGTAACGGAGGAACCAACAGGATCCCGATTATCAAATTGGTCAAGCTTTATCGTCAGGATGATAGCGGCGGTATCGCTAAAGCAGCAGCCATGATGCTTAATGGCCAGTGCCCAGATATTAATTATGTCGATCATTATAGCCAGATCGTTTCCGGAAATTGGGGGATGATCGAAACCGAAGATAAAGAGATCACCCAAACCATTATCGACCAGGTTCAGGATATGGTTGCTGCCGGTATGAAACCGGAAGATTTTGTTGTCCTGTCACCAATGCGGAAAGGACCGGGCGGCACACATGAAGTTAATGCCGCATTGTCAAAATTATTAAATCCTGATGGAAAACCATATTCCAATAGAAGCTACGACAATGTTTCTGGTCCACCACCCAGAATCGGCGATAGAATAATGATAACCGCAAATTATAAGCATGAATATTTTGAAGACATGCGCGTCGTCAACGGTGACGTTGGCTATATCGTCGGTGTCAAAGACCAGGATTTAATGATCAAAATCGACGGCAAAAAAGATTTGTTCCCACTTCCTAAAAAGATGTGGCATAATATCATCCTGGGATATGCGATAACAATTCATAAATCCCAGGGATCACAATATAATACCGTCGTCATGCCGATGACGCTACATCATAATAAAATGCTGGAAAGACGTTTAATTAGAACTGGCAAAACCAGAGCTACTGATCACGTATTATATATCGGCGATCCAAAAGCCTTTGAACTCTCTGTTGCCACGGATCGATCAACCCATAGAAGAACAGTATTGGCTGGACTCCTTGAACTTCTGCTTGAAAACGATCCAACAATGCAGCCACTGTTGAATTTAAAGCTAGAAGTTGTAGATACAACTGATGATTACAACCCAGAGCATGATTTTGGCGATCCTTTCGCAGAAACGGATGATGAAGTTTATATTCCACAACCTATCAAGGGTGGACGTTTTGGTAGACGCAAGATAGCGGCATCGGGTTCCACTCCTGAACCTGGCGGCTAAAAATTGTCTGAAAAAACAATTATTGAATCGATGATCAGAATGGCTGATGGCCTTGCTGAGGCCGTCAATCTTGCATCCATGACGTATAGTGAAGCTATATCGACGTTAAATATAGCTGTTTTAAGAAATTTTCCTGGATATACAGAAGCTAGACAAGAAAAAATTATTCATCGAATTGAGAAAAATTTTAACAAAAAAATAGATGATTTGGTTGAGCATATTTTTGAAGATGATAATGATTTAAAAAATATCGAAAAATCAGAAAAATTAATTAATTCGATAGAATTATTTTTATCCGGACGCGGCATCATGGCCTCATCAACAGGTGATGGCTTGATGATTGCTGCGGTTCAAAATGATCCAACACGTATTCGCATACAACCAATTTTTAATCAAAGCGGAGTTTGGTTCCATATCGACGACATGAAAACCAATCTGTCATATCTTTTAAAAGAAACCAGATTGGGGATGAAAATATCTGATCATTCAAAAAAAGAAGTATTGGAAAAATCGATATATTCTTCTTCCATTTCATATCATGGAAATTCAAAAAATATTCAGGTCACCAAGTCTGGTTATATAACGACCACGATTGGTCCGTTTCGGGATGACGGTAAATCAATTGTGGATATAGGAAACGCAATTTATCGTCAGGCCATGATAATTATATCGGCAAGGGATGCGTGTATATTTTCGATAAATGAAATGAAGCCTCTGCCTGATCCACATTTTTATACCGATCAGACAGAGGGATTTGACATTCTTTCTCCGGAAATATAGGCCGAAAAAGTATCAGACCGACATATCCATATCATCTTCAGACCTTTTGATTGGTCTACGTCCAAATCTGCCAGAAATGACAGTTCTCTGATGATGAGAAGCTTCTGGAACCTGTGGTGATGGTCCATTTGAATAATGTGTGGGGATCAGTGGTTCATTATTAATATATTTGGTTTTTTTAGGCATGGTCCACATTTCATAAATAAATTGAGACCGCTTCATATTATATTTATTAGGACGATTTTTTGCCATCGTCATGATTAAAGTCTGTCTTGCCCGTGTAGCGGCGACATGACAGATTCGTCTTTCCTCTTCCAGACAACCGGTCGTCATATCCCAAGGGTCATGTATGGATGATGCTGGACCCATTTCTTCAATATTCTGAATTGCTGGAAGTGATCCGCTTTCCATACCGGCAACGAACACATGATCCCATTCCAAGCCTTTCGCGCCATGAACCGTGCCTAGATGAATAGCATCTGGTCCAGCATGGCTGTTTCGGTCTTCAGCAAGAGAAAGCTCGTCAGAGAATTCAATAATGGTGCTGACGCGTTCCATAGACTGCATTTCTTTACCGATTTCGATCAGATCAGCTAAATCCTGTTTTATCTGATCGGCTTTTCGGTCGTCTTCAGCTCCTGCTATCGCCCAATCTCTGTATCCGGTATCAATACATATTTGTTTAAGAAATTCTGCGATATCTGTTGTCGGCTCAAGAGTTTGCGCGTTCAATTCATCAAGCGTGTTAAGCATGATTTCCGCGCCTTCAGCAGCTTTCTTGGGTAGGATATTTTCATCAAGACAATATCTCAAGCCTTCGATAATGGATCCGCCTCCATGGGTAATGGCGGCATTGGTAATGGTATGAATGGCTTTTTCACCAAGTCCACGAGGAGGAGAGCCTGCCGCTCTGGCGAACATTGATGAACAATTAGGATTGATAGCTAATCTTACCCAGGCCATGACGTCACGGATAACTTTTCTTTCCAGAAATCCGGCACCTGTGGTGACAACATGGGGAATGCCTCGAAGAAGCAATGATTTTGCAATTGCTCCGAGTGGCATTTTACCTCTGGAAAGCACTGCAATTTCTCGTCCTGGAACACCGTCACTCAGCATGCCTTCAATGCTCTGGGCGATAAAAGCAGCTTCATGTCGATCGTTCATGAATTCACGGAAAGCAGGATCGTGACCTTCTTTTCCGGAAGACAAGCGCTTTGGTCCAGAACGGGGATTGTGTTCTACAAGAGTGTTGGCACAGGAAAGAATTGAATCTGGCGATCTCCTGTTGATTGTCAGGGTATAATCGTTCAATCCTTTTTCAGCTATTGGAGCCAAAAGCTGTGGAGCGCGACGCATTGCTTCAGGAATGGCGTGACGGAAAAGATAAAGAGACTGATCATCATCGCCAACAATAGTCAGGTTTTTCCAAGCCGAGGCCAAAACATTTAAAAATCTGATTTGCGCCATGTTGACATCCTGAAATTCGTCAATCAGGATATGATGGTATTTACCAGAAACATGGTCACGCAATAATTCATCATTTTCAAGCATAAAAGTGGCACGACCAATCAATTCGGCCATCGATATTGCTTCTGAGGTCTTCATGGCAACGGAAAGTCGGTCATATAATTCGGCGGCAATTCGATAACGGCTTTCGATACCTGGACGGCTATACCGTTCAACTGCTTCAGCAGGGGAAATCATGTTTTCCCGCCAACGAGTGATAATCTTGGCAATTCCGAGTTTTCCAACCCACTTGATATTTTTGGGATCGATGATGTCGCCAACATTATCATTGGCATCTTCTGTCCATTCGGAATCGGTCGATTCAGCCCAAGCCCTGGCTACCTGATTAAGAGTTGGTGCTTCATCATCTTCATCAAGGATTGCAAATCTTTCCGGCAAACCGGCATTTTCATAATATTCTCGAAGAAGACGGGCCGCCAGGCTATGCATTGTGCATGAATTTACAGGAGATCCAGATCCAAGCCTGGCTGCTCTTTCAGCAATTTCACGAGATGCCGCTTTGGTGAAGCTCATCGCCAATATGCGTTGCGGCTGTATCTTTGCTTGACGAATCAGCCAATCGATACGAAAAGTCAAAAATGTCGTTTTGCCAGTTCCGGCACCGGCTGTTACACGCGTCAATCCACCAGGAGCTTGTGCCGCAGCCTTTTGTTCTTCACTAAGATCGTCCCACAACATATTTTGTATTCCTCAATAAAAAATTTTCGACCTTTTGACAGGACCGACGGCAAACCAAACCCATGTGGCTTTCTTAGCATAATGGCATTTGATTTGGAAATCACCAATTAATTAAAAAAACCTCTTTTAAACTAAGAAATTTGCAGCTTGTTACGTTTCGGGGTATCCTTTGGACAAGAAAGAGGGGTATTATGGCTGAATTGAATTTATTTCCGAATGGTCCGATTCATCTCACCGCGACCAGTCATTATGATCTTGGTTCGTCGACCAGTTCGGTCAAGGAAATCATAAAGCATGCAAAATCGATTGGTGCGACCAGTCTTGGTCTTATGGACAAGACATTATCGGGCGCTCTTGAATTTTCAAAAGAGTGTAAAGCCGCTGGCATCAAGCCGATTGTCGGTCTGAGACTTCCTATCAAGACAAAAAGAGATAAAGAAAATAATAATAATATTATAAAAACTGTTGGATTGATTGCTCTCAATCAAGAGGGGTGGACGAGTCTTTGTCGTATTTTTGCTGAATCACAAAAAAGAGCGCCAGACGATTTTTTGCTAATCGGTGAATTGCAAATGGCTGCCAATGGCACGGCTTTACTGACCGGCTGTGGTGAGGACAGCATTTTATTAGAAATCAAAAGACTTAATATGACTAATGCAGAATGGGGGCAAAAATTAATAAAATATTTCAAAGATAATTGGGGCGACAATTTATATGTCGAGATCGACCGTCCAATCAGGAATAAAGAAAGTGTAGAGATTGATGATTTCCTGATTGATATCGCTTATAAAAATAATATCCGTTTATGCGGGACAACGGATATCCGTTATCACGAAAAATCGGCTCATATCCGGTGGAGCGTGATTAATGCTGATAAAAAGAAGGAAATGGTTTCCATTGAAAGAATAAAAATGGAAATCAATGAATTCCCCGAAACACTTTACCATATGCGCGATGCGAATGAATTGGCGCATCTTTTTGAAGATATCCCAGAAGCTTTAATTTCACCGAACATCATCAGCGATCAGGTTGACCTATTGCTGAAAGCGAGAGACCCGAGGTTACCGAATTGGCCGGATATCAAGCCAGGAGAAACTGAAGAAAGTATTCTCAGAGATAAGGCCAGGGCCGGTCTCGAAGCTCATTTGAGCAATAAATTTAATATGATTCCTGCTGAAGATGCAGACCAATATCGTTCCAGGCTTGAATTTGAGCTTGACGTTATCGCCAGGATGAAATTCCCTGGTTACTTCTTGATGGTTTATGACTTTTTGAATTGGGCACACCAAAACAGCATTCCGATTGGGCCTGGACGTGGTTCTGGCGCTGGTTCGGTGGTGGCCTGGTCACTTGGTATTACCAAGCTAAACCCGCTACGCTACGGCCTTCTATTCGAGCGTTTTCTTAATCCAGATCGCGTTTCGATGCCAGACTTCGATATCGATATCTGTGTCGATAATCGCTGGCGTGTTGTTGACTATATCCGTCAGCGTTACGGAGAAGATCGGGTTGCCAACATCGCGGCATTTAATGAGCTGAAAGCCAGAGGTGCTTTCAAGGCTGCATCTCGTGTTTTGACCAATATGACCGGATCCAAACTTCGTCATGACGAGGTAAATGATCTGTCTAAAACATTGATCGAGGATCAACAGGGTGATTCCTCACCACTGACCGCGTTGATTGAAAAAAGCGATGATTTCACGACCCAGATTGCTGTAATTGACAAACGTAATGCGGAGTTAAAGTCTCATAATGTAGACCGTATAGACAATATACTCAATGATGTCATTGATACGGCTAAAAGCATTCAGGGGATTTACAACAACCTGGGTCAGCATGCTGCAGGTTTGGTGATCAGTCCTGAACCTCTGGCTGATTCCGTTCCGTTGATCAAAACCAAGGATAATGTGATTATCTGCGGTTATGACATGAAATATGCAGAAATGTGGGGGTTGATCAAATTTGACCTTCTCGGCCTTGCCGGTGTGACCATTCTGCAAAATGCTCAGGATTTAATTCGTCGTAGAATTCCTGATTTTAATGTTGATTATATCCCACTGGACGATGATGCGACGCTGGCGAAATTCCGTGAAGGAATGACGAGCGGCGTATTCCAGTTTGAATCTGATTTCATGCGTTCGATCATGCTGGATATGCAGCCGACCGCATTTACGGATTTGGCTGCTGCAAACGCCTTGGGTCGCCCTGGCCCGATGCAGTACATTCCTCAGTTCTGCCGCCGCAAACGAGGAGAAGAAAAATTCGATTATTATGAGCCGGTTGATAAAACCAAGCCTATTCTGGAAGAGACCTACGGTATTATGGTCTATCAGGAACAGGTTATGCAGATCGTTCAGGTCTGCGCAGGTTACTCTCTTGCCGCCGCCGACATGATGCGTCGTGCCATGGGCAAGAAAGATAAAGAAATTATGGATAAAAACAAGACAATCTTTATAGAAGGGGATCCAAAACAGAATATTCCTGGCGCTCTCAAGATGGGATTGTCGCGTCATCAGGCTGAAAAAATTTATAATGACATCGCCACATTTGCCCAATACGGTTTTAACAAGTCACACTCTGTAGCCTATGCTCTGATTGGCTATCAGACGATGTGGCTAAAGACTCATTTCCCGGCTGAATTCATGGTCGCCAGTTTGAGTATGGCTATGGATAAGAGCGGTGATAACCGTGTTGACAAGATCACTACGCTTCTACGTGAATGTAATGATCTTGGCGTCAAGGTTCTCCCCCCAGACGTCAATGAATCCGATGCGGCTTTCAAATTGATCAGCCCAACGGAAATCCGTATGGGACTGGCAATTGGCGCAAACATTAAAAATCCTTTGCCAGAAGAATTTATTAAAACAAGAGAAGAGAAACCTTTTACCAGCGTAGAAGATTTCTTTGAACGTTGTGTAAAAACGAAAATTTTATCAAAAGACAAAATCGAATCCATGATTGGCATGGGGGCTTTGGATTCGATTCAGCCAAACCGGGCCATGGTTGCTACGGAAATTGAGATCCGAAGGAAAATCAAGCCGCCTAAAATGCCGAAGGCGACAAAAAAGAATCCTAATCCGGTCATGCCGGAGCCTGAACCAGTTATTATCCCAGACGTCCCTGACTGGAATGATGGTGCGGCCCGTGAGCATAAAATATGCGGTATGTATGTCACGAGGCATCCAATCGATCGTATTCTTGATCGCATAAAACGTTCTGGTGTTTTTGAACTGGAAGACATCAAGAACTGGATGGTCCAGACTGGCACCGATGGCGTTTCTGGAAGGCGAATTTGTGCCGTTCCGGGTAAAGTTATTCATCGGGTGGCAAAAAATGGCCAGGGTTCAAAATACATCAAGGTTACGCTCAATGGGCGTCGTGATGGTCATACCATGGTTATGTTCCCAAGCGGGGATGATGGTATATTCCGTGAAAATGTGAGAATTATTGAAGAAAGTGCGGCCCAACATACCCCTCTTATCGTCAACTGCGCGATAGATCGTCGTGGCGGTAAAATCGTAAAAGTTGTAAGGATCAATGAATTTCTTCCTAAAATTGAAGAGCGGGACACCTATGAAGGTGTTTTGCACTGCATGGATACGGAAGAAGCTAAATCAAGGGTAGAAGGCATTATCGAATGTCTTAAGCCGTTGAGGAATGATCACGACGGCGATGGCGTAAAGATTGGTATAACGATCGAAATCGATGGGAAGACATGGCACCATGCTCTTGGTGGTCGATATACGCTAAATACGATTTTCCATCATGAAGTCATGCCAAAATTTGATGAAACGATTACTCGTCCTGCAGAACCGCCAGAATGGGTAAGAGACATGATCATGAAGGAAACTTGGGATCCTTCTGCGCATCCCGTGCATCCTGTTCAGCATGAAGCCGATTCTACAACTGATGATGTGGATACATATAAGCCGCGCATAATTTCTGGTGGTAGGTTCAAACGGCCAGGCTTCAATGTTCCAAATGGTTCTAATCCAGGACAAAGCAAAAACAATACGGTTGTGTCATCCCCTGTATCATCTCAATCTACTACGAATGTTGGATCTCGCTTTGGTCGTCGTCCTCCAGTTCAGCTTATAGACGATGATTATGAAGAAAGTTTTGATTCGGATGATGAGCCTGAAGAAGTGCAAATGGCGGCATCTTTATGAAATACCCTCTGATATTTATCCCTTCTGTATATCATGTCGGGACAATGAATATTAACGATCGACTCCTTGTTGAAAAACGATATTCATATGAAGGGAATTGTATTTCAGTATCAATTATTCCAGAAGTCTGGATGGATATTGCTGAAATAAGTGGAGCATGTCATAAATTTTATGATCCAGAAGCTGCATACCTGGATATCCGATCACTTGATCAGGAAACTGTTTCTAAAGCCTTATGTTGGGCTTTAGAAAATGATTTAATTAAAATGGAAAATATGTGGTCTGTAAAAAAATGGGACGTAGAAAGAGAAGAATTTATTAGCTTTTTTTGTATTTCAGAAGAAGAAGCTATTTCAGAGATTAAATTCGAGGATGACGATATTGCTCCCGTTATTACTCCCGTTCGAATTCCTGTTTTGACAGAAATCGGTGCTAAAAGATGTTGCGTTCATCCAGGATTTGTCAAGCGTAATGATTGCACCGATTATGCTTTAATTTTGTGGGCAGAAAATGTTTTGAAAAAAGAAATTCCAAATCTCGCCGGATGTTGGTGGAAAGAAAATTTTGATCCAGACAATTTATCGGCTCCAAGAGGTGGAGTATTCCTTTCCCATATCGATAAAATGGAAAAAACAATTACTGATTTTCCAGATTTTTATGAGGAGGATATTATTGAAAAATACACTAAAACGGTTTTGATCGATCCCAAACAGATTTCGTCGAAACATGTCCACGTTGGCAATTGTGTTGAGCTTGATGGCGACGACATTAATGATATGGTGGATGTTGCGGTATCTGTTCCCACAGAAGATTTTTTCGTAGAATTGGGCCATGGTGATTATTCCAAAGGTCTGGATTTGGCCAATTCAATCGTAAAAAAGAGTATTTTAAATGGATCAGACCCTATTAGCTTGGATAAAGACTATCACGTAAATTTCTACAGATCGATATTTAATGGCATTCCATGTCTTTATGTCGTTCATTCAGCCATTGAAGTCGTTTTTCAGAAAACTGGTTTACTTCAAAATAATTTAAAACAATTTTGTGAAATCGAGCCAGAATTTTAATTAAAATCAACCTATACCGCCCCATTAAAAAACCCCCGGTTGGAAACGACCGGGGGTTTTTATCAAGCTATAGAGTTTGTGTTACTGAAGATCGAGGATAGCGTTGATGTCGGCCTCGTCGATATCGGGGATCTTGACAGGCTCTGCTTCCGAAACCGCAGGAGCAGAGACTGGCTGAGGGGCCGAGACAGCAGCGGGAGCGTCGGTCGTGACTTCCTGTTCATCATGTTCCATCTCGCCTTCGGCTGCTTCTGCAACCTGATGGTCGCCATGTTCGGCTGCGGCTTCAGCGGCATGACGAGCATTAGCCTCTGCAATCGCCTCTTCGAGGTCGATCTGGGAAGCGGGATCTGGATAACGGGGCTTCTCTGCCTCGACAACCGGCTCAGCGGCAGCAGCCTGTTCGGTTGCAACGGCCTCAACAACCTGATCGGATCCTTCGGTCGGGTTATTCTTCTTTCCAGGCGGGCGGCCACGACGCTTCGGTGCCGGAGCGACGGTTTCAGCTTCAGATGCGTTTTCCTGAACGTCTGCCTGGGTCTGTGTTGCGGTTTCTGCCTGAACAGTTTCGCCCTGCTCCACATTGGCGTCCTGAGTCGCTGCTGCGGCATTGTCGGCAGCAATTTCAGCAGCGGTCCTGCGCTTGCGACGTGTCTTCACGGGTTCCTCGACAGGAACGGCGACGACTTCGGTTCCACCGAAAGTAGCGATTGCCTGTTTTGCGAAATTTTCCAGAGCCTCGAAAGAAAGACCAGCTTCCTGAATGCTCTTGCGCATATCTTCGATATTTCGCTCAATATTGGCGAACTTTTCGCCTTCCTTGCTAGCCAGACGTGAATAATGTTCAGCCTGAGCGGAATACGTGGACAAAGCGGCCTGGGCAGCGGCATGATTTGCCAGCAAATTGCTAAGAGGGGCAACGTAGCGCTTCAGGACTTCCTGAGGATTGTCGATCTTGTTCATGTGAATTTCCATAATCTCTTTTGTGTTTTCAGCGTCTGAGAAACCACCGTCTCAGTCGGTCAGCCATTAATTAATTAATTAGCACCTATTTTAGAAAACAACAATACATAAAAATAAAATAGCATAATAAAAAAGGATTAATTTTTCATATTGACAAAAACCAAAATCTATACTTAATATGCGCTCGAAGTCATCTTCGACGTGTCCTATTTCAAGTAGGATTTTTCCTGGATGCACTCACACCTCTTCTAACTTGGCCGCCAGAAATGGCGGCCTTTTTTCTTTTAAAAATAAAAGAGTGTGTTTTTTTCTTTATGATGCTATCATATCCAAAAGGAGAAATAGCATGACCGCGATGGACGAAAAATTGGCCAATGGCATGACGAATCAGGCGGTAAGAAAAATTAGGAAAAATAATCAAGATAATACAAAGTCAATCTTAAAAATTTACAAAGAGATCGCAAAAATTTATCGTAAAAATAATTCTGGAGGATATTTTTCGGCTATTTGCACAAAAATGGCAAATGAATTCTCCGAAGAATTTTTATTAAATTGTGCTATTTTTAAAACTCGGATGTCGAAAGACAGGCTTTTCCAGGTAACGACATTAGCTATTAATCCGACCAGATATATTACCGGCAACGGTCATGAAAATGTAGAGGATTGTCTAGGGATAAACAATTATCGCATTGAGATGAAAAAGCTTAGCGTAAGCGCTGGTTTGATAATTATGCCAGTTGTAATCATTCGTCATGCTTTAAAACGTCTTCTGGAAAATGGAGCGATGCCTGATCTGGAACCAAAGAGTTTATCTGATTTAGCCAGGCGCACGTCTGTTTTTGCTCATATTCAAAAAATTTGTCGATCAAAAAAAGATATAATTGCCGATATCGTCATACCGGTTGGAGATATTAAAAATCCTTCCGGCGTCCTTGTGGGCCGAATTTCTCCAGTGCGTTTTGAAATACAGAATATTGAAAATTTATCTGATGACGAAAATGGGATTGTAATGGCTACCTATGTCCCGATAGGAGATCTTCCGCAATTTAGAATTGATGCTGTAAAAGCTTTTTGTCGTTATATCAGTTCATTTAGTGATGAAAAAATCACTGAAATGATCATACAGATATCAAGCGATACTGAATTGGATCCAAAGATAGTAGATGAGTTTGTCCATATCCAGGATATGCTCACACAGAGTTTCAGATCATGGTCAAGAATGCCAGGATCTTACATCTCTGAATTTGAGGATATCCCTTGTGAAAGTGACATAAATTCAGCAATGTCGCTCTAATTGAAATATCGAATGAAGACTGGAATTATCAAAATTACGATAAATCCGTCTTCATTCGATATCTGATTAAATCAAATTGATATCCCAAGGAATGTGTTGGACATCCATTTGATGGTTGTGCCGATATTGGCCAGCATGACGCCACCAACCACATGAACCCACGCCATGCTTCTGCTATGGTGACGGTCTTCTGTGTTCAACATCAAGAGGACGCCGTAGATAAAATAGAATACCCCGAACATGGATAGGATGACCATCCCCCACTGGATAGTCGAAGCATATTGGGTAAGAGCGGACGTGCCGCCAGGAGGGTTATATGCGAGCAATGAGGATGGTGAAGATCCTGACATACCCTGATAGCCGTTTTCATCGACGATGCTGTTGTAACCAAACGAAGTCGCGACATCGCCCATAAACACGGGGATATTCGCGAGAAGTCCGGCGATGAAAAGCTTGATATGCCAATGCTTCGGCGGTTCGCTATTGTAAGACCTTCTCGATCTTGCAAGGCCGACGATAATATTCAGAGCAACGACAAGAGCAATGACGTAGCAAAGGATGAAAGTAGTTTCTATTGCTACTGGCACCACATTGGTTGCGATATTTTGAAGGATACATGTGATCGGGAACGAGCTTGAACCACCGCCATTTATGGAAAAGCATAGCTGTGGCTGACCGACTGTATTGTTGCCGCCCCCCACATACCCATAATAGCTTCCGCTCGGATCCAGGAATGTCATGACATCTACGCCAAGAGCAACTGGAAGAGTGGTGAGGAGAACGCCACCAAAAAACAAAAATATACCGTGAGAAAATGGCGGTCCGCTACGAGTTCCGGCTTTGGCGATGTTGGTCACACCGGATATGACCATGACGACACCACCGACAAAAGCAAATACGACCAAAGCGCCGGTGAAACCAATAAAGAAATTGGATTCAAAATATTGAATAGCACCGCCAAGGGTTGATGGTGTTCCCCCAGCGGCTAGAGCTATTACCGGATTCATGAAAACCAAAAAAATAGCTGCGAAAATAATGTCTCGCCATTCATTAAAGCGTTTGATCATAGCGATACATACCTCGGCAGGATACTCCCGCATGTGCGGAATGATTTATGGTTCATTCACCTATAATAAAAAGATAATCCGCACAAAGCAAAAAAAACAACATTAAGAGCCTGGAGACGGATCAGAACCATTATCGGCATGTTCTGCATTAGCCATACGTGCGGCCATACCGAAACCGGCTCTACGCCCCATTCTGAAGCCGACAACTGGTGCAGCGACAGGCTTAGGCGGTTCTGCTGCCTTTGTCTCTTCAGGCTTTGTTTCCGCAGTGGCTGGCTTGTTTGCCTGCGCGGCTGGAGCCGTAGCAGCAGGATTGGCTGCATGCCCCATACGGTTCATACCGCCGCCCATACGGCCACCGAACGTTCTTACAGGGGCCTTTTCTGGAACTGGTTTGGGAGCCGAAACAGGCTTGGGTGGAGCGGTCTGCTTGACTGTTTCAGTCACATTTTTTGCCTGCTCTGCCGCGACTTCGGACTTATTATCGGCCTCCGGCTGAACATTTTCCTGTGGGTTCGCTTCCTGAGTAGCTTCTGCAACGGCTTCTGGCTGATCAACCTTGGAAGTTTCAGATGCAGATGCATCTGTTGATGTCTCTGCCGCATCAGCCTTGACTTCTGTTGCCTGTTCTACGGCTTCAGGAGCGCTTTCTGTTTTTGTTTCAACAGCAGTCGTCGCAGCGGTCTGTTCAATCTGGTTATCCATTTTCATATCAACTCGACCATTGATATGAATGGACATACCTATGCTGGTTGCATAATCCATTAATTCATTGCGGGCCGCAGAATAATCTTTATTGACATAAAGATTTTCGAATCTGCGCAGCATTTCAGAAAAATGATAATCACGACGATAATTTACCATTTCCACTGGTTCCAGTGGACGGATATCGACGATTTTGATCATTGTCCGATTTTCATCCGACTTCTGATCGACGATCAGCCCATTCATGGCCAGGCCAATCAAAGAAAGATCTTGGCCTTCAACAAATCCAAGAGCCTTTCTTGTATTGATCGCATCGGCTTCGGTCGGGAATGGCATAATGGCGACAATAGGCGGGCCAGCTAGATCCGGCGTAATACCATGGATGGCCATATAATATACGGTTTCTCTGTTCTGATTTTGAGAGAAACGGATTTCTGATTTTGTTGGCGTAAAACGAATCACGATGATATCCCTAAGCTCTGCGTTTGACGAATTATAACACGAATATATGCAATCAGATAAAGATGGATTCGATCATAGAAACAGTGTATTTGTCACCCATGACAAAAAGACATTATCTTAAAAATTTGAGGATTACACCCCCAAATTTATTAAAAAATATATCATTAAAATCCAGCTTTTTATGGATTGACATGTTTCTGGCTGTTTTTGTAACAATTGTCGGTTTATATATAATAAAAAATGGTATGATATTAAGTTTTTGGCACACACCTAATGTAATGTCTTATTTGAAATGGTTTTGGGTGCATAGAGATCATTGGCCTCAAGCGTTCATTGCTGTAATAAGCGTAAAAGGTATTTTAACAATATTTTTCGATTTTATATTAGGTTTATTTCTATTATTTATAGGGTTTTGCTTAATATTGACAGGGCTGGAAGGAATTTTTAAAAATTTAAAAATTTATATCTGAGTAATTCAAGTTTTGATTTTTCAAAAAAATTTTGATTTTTCAAAAAAATGTTGTATTTTTTAAAATGATTTTGTGAAAGGATCAAAACGATGTCTAGTGATATGTTTGGCGAAAATGAAAAATATTATTATAATTCTGAAAAATCAAATAAAAAAATTAGCATAGGCGAAAAATTCAAAAACACTTTTGAAAATAATATTTACACTAAAATCATTAAAACGTCACCTGAAGGTTCAATTAAAACAATTGAAGAGTTTAAAGAAATTGTTAATTCAATAAAGAATGATGAAAGTCTATCATTGTATAGAGTTAATTGCATCAATGGTGAATTTTCTATTAGAGAAATTGAAGTTGATAGAAATTCTTATTTTAAAAAAGGAAATTATGATTTGTTTTTTAAATCAGGTTTTCGTCGAGAAAATAATAATTTAATTGGAAACGGAAATCATCTTTTAGATTTAAATATTCCTAAAAATAGTTACAACGATCATTATCTTTTTGTAGATAAGGAAATGGCCGAAAACTACGGGAAAGATTATTCTATGAAATATAAGGAAACTAAAAATTTAATTATGTCAACTGTATCGAATTCGATACAATCAAAAGAACATGGACTTAATAATACATTGAATGAAAACAATGGTTTCTCGCCTGAAAACACTTAATAGATAATTTTCATCGTATAGTCAGCCAAATATTTGGCTGACTATACGAGTTCAGAAAGTAAGGCGTGGCATTGCCTTAATCATTCTATCGACAGAAATCGTAGCCGGAGCGGCCATTAATCTGGCATTTTTAACATTATCTAGATTCATAAATCCTTCTACGCCAGCTTTACGCCAGGCTTTAGGCATAATAGGCGTCCACGCTTCATACATTTTTTCAAAAGATGAACCCTCAAGCCAATCATACCGTGCGGCTCTTATAAAAGCAGACCTCACGGGATCCAGGTTTTCATTCTGATCAATGGACATCTCATGGTTTAAATTATTTTTTATAAATATCTCATCATTTATGAGAACTTCTCCAGAAGCAACAGCATCTTCATACCAGCGCAAAGCTTCCATAGCATCAGGAGGCGGAGTGCCATTTCCAAAATATGAAAACTGCAACCTTCTCAAGTTATATGGCTTTTTTTCTGATACAGGATAATATTCTACAGTGCCAATTCTAAAATATTTTCCATTCACAAACTTGCGGACGGACAAGATGTGATGTTGGTCTTTAAAACATTTGTTGCTATTATAGCTGTTCATCCATGAACAACAATGAGAAAGACCTAAAGATCCTAAATGGTCTCTGCCGTGAGATCCTTCAAAATAAAGAAGTCTGTCATTTGTCAATGGGGTAATCCACAATCCATTTGGTGCTTGAACCACATCTGTAAGAGCTGGCCATTCAATTTTTGATTTTGGAACAAACAAACCAAATTTTAATTTAAGATTTGTATTATGACCAATATTATTTTTTTGAACCATTTTGATAATATCTTCCTCATCTAATTGTAGATTTGAGTTTATAATTTCAGATTTTTTTATCTGTATAATACTTCTATAGCTATTTAAAGCTTCAAGTTGAGAAAGCCACGCTTTATCTCCGAAAAGAGATTTAGCAGTATCTATAAATATTTTATGTCCATCACTTCCAGAAATATTAACTTCCATATTCAAGGGAATTTTTTTGATAGCTGCTGGAATAACAACTTGGTCAACAAATTCCAATATCATACCAACAATTTCTATGTTGGCCTGATACATTATATTATCCGGGGTTATTTCAGGAGATACTTCTGCTATAAGCCATCCAGCAATATGTGTTTTATTGATTCTATTATCCGTTTCAGCTTCAATTTTTTCGCTGATTATATCAATTAATCCATTCACGAAGCCAATGCTTGTTTTCTGTTTAACGTTTTTCAAATGTTGAGCAAGTGAGGATAAGCGTTTCATTATATCCTCATCTGCATTCTCCGGAGCACGCTTTATAACTATTTCTTTTGTAATTTTATCTCTGAATTCTTTCCATCTACCCTTTGATTCACGCAACAATGTAGCTTCATTAAATTCGCATTCACCAGTTAATGGTGAAACCACATTAATGATATCAGTCAAAATCTGCATTTCTTTAAGATTGTTTTGTGGAATCCAATCCACCTGAAATGTATTTAAAATTTCAAGCAGCATACGCGTGGATAATTTGCCTGGATCGACAAAAGTTCCCTTTAATCTATTTAGAACAGCTTTGTTGATTCCGCTGGCTATAGAATTCTGAAACGCGGCAATAATAGGCTCGCCATTATCTATTGCATCTTTGAGTATTTTTAATGTTGACATTTCTTTGGCAAACATAGGCCAAAGATTAATTGCCTGTTTTCTATATTCTAAATTTGGAGCATTTTTATCCGTAAACCATTCATAAATACTTTTATCATGAGACTGTTTTGTCGTAACAAGGATATTGACAATATCTTGATCTGTATCGATAAAAAGATTGTCTTTAAAAGTTTTGAGCCTGTTTTTTTCCTGTTCAACCAATTTATTGAAAGGCAAGGTCTCGGCCAAAGAAATGTCGATTTCTTGAGCTACTTTTAAAGCAAAAGCTTCGACCGATTTTACGGCTAAACCAGGCTGATCTCCGAAAAACAAATTCGATATTTCTTTTCCCGTCAATCGATCTTGAGATGAATGAATTTTATCAAAATCAATGTCGCCATTAATTTTGATACCGGCGATATCAGTTTTTCCTGAAATAAAAAAACTGAATTTATTATCGTCGCCAAAATCTAATGTAAAACCCTTACCTTCTTTGTTTTTAATTATTTTTGTTTTGGATATATCAGGACGCCCATGCCAAAGCTTGGCAAGAGCGTCCATTTTTTCTTTTTTATCCATATCTATGCGGCCTGTGCAGGATTACTATCTTGTTCTTCGCCGAAAACTTCTTCAGAAACATTCAAGTCTTCGTTTTGACCGATTATTTCTTCTCTTTCAAGAGCTTGATCCATTCTGTTGTCGGACAACAACTTAGACCTTAAATATCCATCGCCGTAAATTGTTATACCTGTGCCGATCAAAAGATCAACAAGTTTTTTGGCGTTCTTCGTATCAAGAGTTGTAAACAAGGTTTCATTAGCCCGGTTTGAAACAGTGTCGTCTTGATCATAATGAATATTGTTGTCCGATTTCGCAACAGCTCTATCACGGAAATCTCTGACTTCCAATGAAGCAAATTCAGGATCATCAAATTGTTTAATTTTCTCTTCGTGTTCTGCTATTTTTTCATTGCAGTCATCGGTTACGCTTTGATTGCTTCCGGTGCGCAGACGCTTAAGGATTCTGATCTCGCGATCAATATCATTTTTTATTGCCTCTATAATAATTTCATCAGAAATCTCCGCGCCCGCACCAACAGCAGCTTCTACAAGTTTCAAGGATTTCCTTTTTGCAGTACTGTTGGCATTTAAACCATTGGTCATGATTGTGAATATTTCAACATTACCAATGATGCCCTTCATATTTGTGCTTACCCAAAAATCAAATTTCTTGTCTCCATTGGCGGTAATGGTGCATTTAATTTTAATAATTCCACCTTTTTTGCTTTTCTGAACGAAACCGCCTTCAACAAATGTCTGGGAAGCAATTTCGGACATTTGGTTGGAAAGAAAAGCTCCATCCTTCATATGATCAATAACTGAACTTGAGATAATCGGCGTAGGAATAACTTGCCCACCAATAGATTTATTGACCAGGATGCCACGCTGAATTGTTTTGTCTGCGGCTTCCCATGAAACCATATGACCGCATTTGAAATTCTGAATAAAGTCCATGGCTTCCCATAGATTACCTGTCAACATAAGGCGCTTTGTGACACGACGAGTGTCATTCGCTTCATCGAAATCCTTCAAGACTTCTTCACGATGTTCACTTTCCAAGCCTGGCAGGACATCAAAATTCTGGTCTGCCATCAAAGTTTTCAGATTTACCGTGCGCTCTACTGAATCTCCAGGGACGACAAAGCTTACATCATAAGATGATAGGCGATGATACATGGAAATTTTGGCTTTAATGCCGGTAACGATACCGATACGGCGTTCAGTATCGACAATGACATCAACTCTTTTACCTGGCTTGATTTGGGAAACGGCCCATCTGACATTATTCGCTTCTTCGCGAATAATTCTCAATTTAGTGCTTCCAGTAATCGCCATTTCATCTTCAGCAGACAGATGTGGCATAACGCGATGCCAACGCATGTCGCCATCTTCGGATTGATCAACTAATCCTGAATAATATTCAGACAGATCGCGTTTCTGGTAAACAAGCTGTTCCAGTTCTCCTGCGCGGATTGGTTGGGTCTGATATTCAATTGCAACTCGTTCGAGCATAACAGGCGAAGAGAAACCATTCCCTTCAGGATCTCCAGGAATCTCTCCGTGGCCCTGAACACCAGAAAGAGGAATGCTTTCAATGACATGAACTTTTGCATCAATAAACTGTGTACGCATAGGATTTTTACCCTGCGCATCCAGTTCCGCAACCACGGCTTCAAACTCACACTGAAGAGCAGACATGTGAACTTTTTCTTCAGAATCAGGAAGCATGATCAATTTCTGAACAAGGGTGGCCATACGGTAAAGCGCAGTCTGTTCAGAGAATAAATCTGCGCCACTAGATATTTTTGTTCTACCACCACGTCTATTGACGCTATTATCCTGATCAATGCCAGGAATTGAGGCGTCAACCGGTCTATTAGCTTCAATAATTCCCTGCTCGGCAAGAGCAATTTCCGCCTCTTGCACAAGAAGATTTTGTTGACCAATATTACGGCTCTGCGCCATATTATTGTTGATAAAATTATAATCAAGGCCACCATTATTTTGAGCATTGTGAGCCAGTCTATTTCTCCAATGGACCAGCCCGGCTTCTTCTTCATCTGTTGTCATAGTCATTGACAACTTATTTGCCAAATCAGGATGATTCATCAAATAAGCAGTAGCAACCCGATCACCGATGACGTTGAACATGTCAACGACTTCGTTCATCATGAGTGCATTCTGAGAATTAGCCGTAATTCCTGCAGACCATGTTGATATTTTCTTGTCGGCCATGGCGATAAGATAATTCTGGCAAACAAGGTCAAGCAGGGGGACTATAACCTCTGGGTCGGTAATATTATTCATTCGCCCAATGCGACCGTCAGCCTGAATTGTGCTGATCGAATCCCGCAGGATCTCGTGCATGATAATTGAACGAGGATCCTTGTCTGGGAACAACTCACAAGAGTTGAAATTAAGCCCGGTCAGTCCGGTCTTATTTGCGATTAAAGCATTCAACCGATCGCCATAGCCATTAAACCGGTCACGTATTTCGTTTCTATTATTATCGTTTCTCGGCTGTGGGACGCCATTGACGACTTCGATTTTTCTTCCGGTGATCTCACCAATTGTATAACCAGCGGCTTTTATCGCATCTTTAATTTCGTCGATGACATTGCATGGGGTATCCGGAAGGGTTTCGATCATATCTTCGATACGAACGAGGTAGGCCGCCAAATCAAGTGGCAAAATAGGCATCAGGATAGACATCTTCGATTCAGGATCGTTGGCCTGATCTGCCGGAATTCGACCATCTTCCAAGATAGCTGCAGATATTTCTGCCTTAAGGTCATGGAGTAGAGGTGTTACGTAATTTTTTTCAGCGTATCCTCTAAGCAAGGCCAGTCCAGCAGCCTCATCCATAGCTTTATGAACTGCGGCCACAAATTCATTCGTTTTATCCTTATTTCTAGCGATATCGCCGATATCCGGCATTGCTAGAAGGATGCGGCGAGCTTTTGAGCCAATATATCCACGCATTGTTTCCGGCTTCTGAGTGGTAGCCAGGAATTTCTTGCGTTTAATCTCCTTGCGCATATGTCTAGCTTTTTTGCGCAACTCGCTGACGATCTTTTTCGCATTCTTTATTGTGAAGCTTTCTGGAATATGGAATTCCCTATTATGAGGTCCATCACCATTATCAATAAGGCTTATATGAGCCGCATGATCATCTTCGATTTCATCGGTGTTGACTTCATGAGCTGGCTGTGCGCCATGCGCGATATTATATGCATTCACGTAATTCTTTAGCCTGTTATATCCTTCATCTGAGCGAGTTGCTGCCTTGATCAAGTTTTCAATATGATCAATTTCAGCCTGGGCAGCTTTCGCATCAGCATTTTTATTCGTTTCTTCGAGATATCCGGTGATGCTATTACGCACGAGTCGATATAGCATATCCCTGAACTGAAGATTTATTTTAATATCATTTTCTGCGTTTTCATCATCTCCGGCTTCGATCATAGCCTTGATGACAGTTTCGCCTGTGCTTTCCACAACAATAATAGGTTTGCGACCACGCTGCAGACAATCAATAGCAAGATCAACAGTCTTTTTGATGGTCAAGCTTGATACGAAAAGGAAAGCAATGGCAGCACGGGCAGACCCCATATTGCGCATTTTAATTTTAGGGAGAGTTCCGACAATTCTGTCAATTGCATTATTCTGATTGTCATTATACAAACGCTGTAACGATTCTGCGAAAGCCGGATTTTGGCTAATATAGGAATCGATCAACTGGACGTTGGTCTCATTAACGCGCTTGCCTGTAAAGCCAGTCATATAACTGATTTCGCTAAGGACTGCCGCCATAGCATCCTTTTTCATGCGATATTCTGCGGCTTCATTATCCGTTGGACGAGCCATAACGAGATTGCGTCGCATTGCGTTATGTTCACGACGAATGACATTGCCGCTACGGACAGCCGACGTAATCATGGCCTGAATAACAGGAGATCCACCAGCGCGAAGGATTTTCGGCATATCACGACGAGCAACAGAATTCGGAAAGATATGCCCATACTGGATAATTTCATCCAAGGTTCTGGCATAACTTCCGGAAGAATCAATGACAACGCCACTATTCTGGGTTGCAAAAAGAATATTTTTGCCGGTTGCGCTATTGACAGCACCATTATGGCTCTCATCGCGAATTAAAGCGGTTGTCTTGTCAGCAACGGCTTTAAGCCAGGCCACTTTTTTACCCGCAGCAGTGGTGTTCGGAATCATTTTGGCTCTGCCGCTTCGAATAATCTTACGGCTTTGTCCAGGTTCAGGAATCATATCCAACTGATTGAACTGAGTATATGTGGTGATTAAGATGTTATATCCCTCTGGCCATTTTTTATTCTCAATGGCATCGGCCATCACATCTTCAGGGACGGAAAAATTCTCTTCCTCTCTGGTCAAGTGATTTGTCGTCGTGATGTTGGCATTCATGATGCCAACTTTTATATGACCTTTATTGAACGCATTGGTGTCACGAAGATCCTTGATCAAATCATCGATATTAATAGGTCTTTCTGTGATCAGAATGGCTCTATTAATTTCCGGATGTTTTGGGATATTTCCACTGGCGGCGATTTGAGCCATAACCGCACAGAAACGGCCTTTACCCATACCGGTCTGGTCAAAGTTGGCAACACCACGGTAGCCGCGTTCAAAAGCGTCATTAAACAAGCCAATGACATCGATCTGAGCCGCAGAAAGCATCTTGCTTTCAAGAAGTTCCTTCTTATCCATACCGATAAGATTAGCGACATACTGGTCTACGTCCGGATGGCGAGCCAAGAATTTCTGCTGTGCTTCTCTGGTGGCAATCTCCAGATTTTTGGGAAGCATCTCGTGGCTGAACGATTTTGACATCGGTTCATAAGCCACCTGGAGGGTGTTTCTGATGTCGGATCCAGAATTGTCATAGTATTTACGGATTTTCTCCCGATTAACCATGACATCGGAAGTCCACGCCCAAAGATCCTGCCAGCCTTTTGCGTCACGGCGACGCATAGAGGCTTCATGAGGCTCTTCAAGAATCTCTGGACGACGACCACCAAGGATGAACAATACGGCGCGGTCATCGCCGAAATCGAGCATGGACTTGTCCAGCCAAATCCTGCCTTCAACCGTATAGCGGCAGGCAAGATCCCACCACATTTCATCTTCGGCAACGATATGCGCGTTCGATTCACGCCAAAGGACAAAAGTCTTTCCATCGGCATCCCTGGTAGAAAGAACCTTCAAAAGCTCATACTGGTCACGACGAGTTGCCGTGATCCCATCGATTTCAACAGGGTCAATATTTTCGGTTTTTCTGCTCAAATCCATAATAGCCAAACGGCCATCTACCAATTGCCTGTTTTCTTTATATTCAGGCAACGAAGTCGTTCTGAAGTCAATGACTTCATTAAAAACAGGATCCCAGATCGTCACTGTTTTGTTACGGTCAGATCTCGGTAGCGGCCTCAATGATCTGAAAAGTGCTACAGCGACAGGTGCTGACATTGAATTCATGCCAGGCGGAATCATCCTGCTGGTAATATCATAAAAAATCTTGATATTCAGACCATGACGAGGAGAAGTGGCGCGATTTCTCGCCCAGGTAATCAGAACTGAATTCCATATATTCTGAATTTTATCATCAGAAACATCAAATCCCATCGCCTTGATAAGATCAAGATGATCTTCAGGCTGGATATCATTCAGCGCACTACTATCGCTGCCTTCTTTCAGAACGCGATCAAAATGCTGCAAAAGAACATTTTGAATAGATGTGTCATCATTGACGCGAAGGAATTTGGAGGGAGAAAAGCTATAATTGGCTTCAAAAGTCCATGAATCGCTGAAGCTGTTTGCAGACAAGTCACGGTTGCAACGAGTTCCGTCAGCGAATTCCCTGACCATAAAACCGCCGACATTATAAATCAGCGTTGAATTGTCAGGAGTATTCTTGGACTTTGAAGGCGTTCCATTGATCACTACAGGAGGATTTTCAACAGGATTCTGCACCTGCTGTTTAGGACGCTGATCAATAACTCTCGTAACGTCTTTCAAGTCGACATCAATAGTCTTGACGTCAGGAAATACCTTGTAAAAACGATCAGGATCGATCGTCTGGGTCTGAGAAATCCAGATTTTGCCGTCCTTTAATGGCTGGAAACCAATCCATTTCAAACCATCAGCAAGATATTCTCTCGCATTGTTCACCATCAGACAGCGGGTTTCACCGTCTGCCTTGATAATATTTAAAATCTCAAGACGGGCACCGTCGTAAGGGGAAAGATCAATCCAACGCATATTTTTCGGTCTCCTGATAGCTTAATATAGACCGATTTTAAGCATCTCACCAAATCTCACTATTCGTATTTTCAAAAAAACAACAGATTTGAAATTAAAAAATAAAAAAATAAAAAAGCTTATAAAAATAAAATAAATTTTTGTAGTTTTTAAAAATTTTAAACTTTTATGATACCATTATCATCGTGAACTATTTTTTTACCTGGAATGATAAGTTTCGTACCTGTCTTTTCGGCTAAAAGTTTGGCTGATTTTGTAAATCCTGATGTTGCCATAACTGCTGCATCGTTTGCTTTATAATATTTTGCAGCCGCATGGGCTTCTTGAATTGCCGAAATTCCAACCGGTTTTGAATACCGTTTACATTGAACCACCATTTTAATAGATCCACGATACGCTATAATGTCCGCACCGAAATCTCTTGTCGCTGGCGTCCCTGTTGTTCTCCACCCTGACTTATTTAAAAGTATGCAACAAAATCGTTCATAGTCAATTGGATTGAGCTGCATAGGGTCTGCCACACCGACAGATTCAAGCATGCTCATATAGGCTTTTTTTCGGGAAAAGCCGACCCAATGAAAAGTGATATATCCGATCACGATGATAAAAACTATAACGCCTATTACTGGTGCGATATTTGCAGCCCCAATCGCACCGATAATGATGAGAACAATGATGGCGGTTAATGATTCGCCATAATTATTTTTCTTTCTCCGGCGTGCCACAATTTTTCACCTATGAAGCAAAGTCTGCAATTTCTTTAATCTTTCGGCCTTTTCATCCTGTCTAAGCAGTGGAAATTCATCTAATTCCCACAAAGCCTTACTATTTTTTCCCAAAACTAGCGTGGCCCAAAATTTACTGCCATTGTCGCCACCCCAAGGATGATTGGCCAATTCACTTTCCTTAAACACTCTTGGCATGTCGCTCATAGATAAAACCATGCCATTACGCCAAGCGGCGAGAACAAATTCTTCCATTCGTGCCGGAACAACGGCACAACTGACCCAGCCTGATCCATAACTTTGGACAGCAAAACCTGCTCTATGCAAGGCCATAGCATAACGCAAGGTGACGATTTTATCGACCGCTTTCAGCCAGGCTCCTCTCCAGCTTGTTTCCGGTGCCTTGGTATCGTGGCCGGAAACCTGGAAATTTGGCATAGGCCGTCCAACGGTAGCGGCTTTCCAAATCGTTTCCGCCAAAATACCAGCAGACCATGACATCGCAGCATCTGGAGCGACCAGGAATTTTTGAATGGTTTCATTCATATCCCGGCTCAAAACACCATAACTGGTGCCAATCATGGCACCTCGCATTTCCATTTCAGAAAAACCAGCCATAATGGCTAATTCTGGATGGGCAACCCAGCTTCTCTGACTTCTTTTGCTGCGAACAGCCGATACACCAAACCCATAAATCGGACTGATTGAAGGATCCGCACGGTGAATGGAAATCTGTGCCATTACCGGAACTGACGTGGAAGCCAGTTCTCTGGCGTTCGGCAGTTGAGATGCCTTCCTGTGCATGAATGGGCCATTCGGAACAGGAGCCGAAAGAACATCAATAGCATGATCGAGTCTGGGGCGACGGACCATGATATTTTTAGATCCGATCGGACGCGGAATCGTGGTTGTCGTAAAATGAGAAAAACCAATGCCAGAATGTAAAATACTGGCCGTATCATCCATTGGATAATCTGCCTGTGGCAAAATATCCTTGATGTCATGAGCCAAACGATTGCCCATGAAAAATTCTTCTTCGGTAATTCCAAGAGGCGACGTTTTAATCAACCCCCTGGCCATACGCATGATACGGGTAAACAAGGTAGAGCTGATTTGCGCAATTTGATCCGGCGACATTTTCGCTGGATCAACACCCCAATCTTTCAATAAATCATTATGTTTGACAGGAAGATAAAATGACTTCCTGAGCTGGCTTACCAAAACCAGACGGCGCTGATAATCATCTGAATTGAAATTCGTCCACCAGATGATGTCGTTGCCTAATTCGGTTTGATCCGTAATACGATAGGCTTGATCCCCTTCAATGCTGGCCCAACCAGCAGTAGGCATATCAGGCTTGTCAAATACTACCGATCCAAATTGCCATTCCACTTAATTAATCCTCTAGCATAGGCTGATACTGCCTGAGTAACGCTCCCCATGTATGAGGTTGCATACCGGCGTAAGGGCCGCTTGGTTCAATCCAATTCTCAACCATCTTAGGAATCTTGTCAGAATCGCCTCTGACAAGTCTTCCTGTGGGAACCAACCTGATCCCCGACAATAACTCAGCACGCCTACTATAATTCTCATTATCAGACATTGCAATTAAAGCATCGCCAAGAACGACAGGATTATCTGTCCCGATCATTTCTTTGACAATAAGAGATCTTTGCGTAATCGCTGAATCCAGGGCTTGAACTGCGACTGAGAAGCCTGGCAATTCATGCGAAGGTGCATTCGGTGGCTGGCGTGAAACCCAATGTGCCAGAACCAATTTGGTGCGAATCATATGGTGGATTTCCTGATGTGTCATTTCAGGAATCCAAGCCAATTTGGCCGAATCAGTCAGACCAGCCAAACCAATATGATGGACTTGATGACAAAAAGAGCAAGCCGTTACGAGATTATTCAAATCATCATTATTATGATCATCATCAAGATGATGCACTTCTTGCCATTTGCGAGCGCGAAAATCACAAAACTGGCAGGTGTAATCATCTCGCTGCAAGACAGACGTCCGCAGTTTTGACCATTCCACATCGTTTTGTTCGAAATTTCTATCGGCCATTCTCCATGTCTTGGCTTTGGCCGACAGAATTAGATCTCTCATCAGGGAATAATCCTACCCTTGGTCGTTACCAGTTCCCAAGACTGTGTATCCGAACCATCATTGTTGGCACTAGGCATCATATACGGAACAGTCTTCATCGCCCGTCCGGCACCTGAAATATCCTGGCCCATACGAATATTGACTGTTTTTCCATCAGGAAGTTTCACGACATCAACAGTTCTGGACACACCCAAAAGATGATATCCGGTCAAGACCTGATTTGCGGAAGATGGAACATTACTCTGCGGCGCGGTAAAATGTTCCAAATCTGATGCTGTTGTCTGCACGGAATTGTTCATCGTTTTCATCGCTGAACTAAAATGAACGAATTTTGCAGACAATCCAGCGATCAACTTAGACTGCTGGTCGATCTTGGCTTCCATCGATTTGATTATTTTAGTCTGATCATCAATCTTGGAAGTTGCTTTTTTGAGATCTTTCTTGAGATCTGAAATATCGGCATTGTCGTTTAATGCCGGAACCGCAGCAGAAGGCATAGAAGTGGCACCCGAAAGAGGTTTTGAAGCCTCGATATTCGGCTTTCCAACAGCGATATTACTCGATGCGTCTGGCATCTTGGCCGCAGTCTGGGTCGCAACAGAATTATTTTCAGGCTTCGACATCGTAGATGCAGGAGCAACAGGAGATAATTTATTGTCTGGCGCGACTTCTGGTTTTACAGAATTATGGGCGACCACCGGCAGAGACGGTTTAATAGGGATAGGATGGACAACCGCAACTTCATGATGGGCGTGCCGCATCTGCAAATAGAACATCCCACCAGCAAGGATGGCGGCCACTGAAGCGCCAATATAAAGATTCCTGTATGATCTTTTTGGCTTTACTTCTTCATATGGGTCTGGATCACCATCATGTCCTTGATGAGCGTTTGGATCATGACCTTCACCTGGATCACCATGACCAAAATAGGGTTCTTGATCACCCATTTCGTGATCATGCTCGCCGCCATCACCTTCATGATGATCAGTTGCATGAAAAGGTGCGTCATCGCCTGGGGGGATCATATTCGCATCATCTTCAAAATTACCGCTCATAGGTCTTCCCCATTAATTTGCGTTGTTGGAGCCAAGGAATAACAGCGCAAACGGCGTTCCGCTGGCGACTTTAATTGTCGGAGGCATATTGCCGTATTCCTGATTAAAAATCTGTCCAGCGGTTCCTGCAGCCTGACCACCGGCTGATTCAAACTGCTGCGTTGTGTTCAAAGTCGGATTGGTCGTTGCAATCGCACCGGTTGGATTGATAACCGTGCTTGCACCACTTTCAGCCAAAAGCTGACCGAAATTGCTCAACAAGGACGTTCCAAATGCGACGGCAAGACGCAGGGCGAGATGATCGTTGACCGATGTGGCCATATTATCGTCAAGCCGTGTCGGACTGATAGCAACAGCGTCAATGCCTAATGTCTCGGTTTTCCTGTCGCCGTTCGAATCCTTGTATGGGATCGTCATCGTGCTGAAATGAATTTCCGCACCATTCTGGCTGGTCTGGAAAGACCCGAGAACTCTGGCACCAGCAAGCGGACCCTGCATGATCGTCGCCATCACAGGGCCAGGAGCATCAGAATTCGCCCCGATCTGCAACTGGCTATACAACATCGTGCCTGGAGCCGGAACCTTATATGGTCCCTTCTTGATTTGAGCCGTTTCAACAGGCTGCGTATCATTGGACGCATTCTGATTGGATCCAGTCATCGCTCTGTTATGCTGGATATTTCCCGAATTATTCATTCCAGAATTGTTGCCTGAAGCAACGTTTTCATTTTTAGGAAATGCAACCAGCTTTGCGCGATCAGGACCGGCATCGAGTTTCTGCATATACTGCTGGATGGCCTGAACACGGTTCTGATCGGCTACTTCAACGTTTGGCGCATTGGTATGATGCGGCGCGGCACGATTGTCATTTCCAGCGGGCAAAACAGGCTGCGACGGCAGTTTTGGCCCAGAAGCAGTCTGTGTATTTTTAGAAACTGGAGCCGATGGATATCCATTCGGTGATTTTGAATATCCAGTAGGCTTTGTCTGTGGAGTATTCGACGAATTTCCATTACCACTGATTTCAATGGTTGGAATCGAAGATGTTCCATTTTTTTCAGCGTTTTTAAATCTCTGCTGATCGGCCTGCTGCAAGGCATTGTGATATGCCGGAGATGGCACAGCACTACCCTGTGGGACATCTAATGTTGGAGCGGTCTGAACACTTGAGACCTGCTTTTTGTGAGATGTCGGCCACAAGAAAACGCCGAGGGTAAAAACGATGGCCGCCCCCATAAAGATAAACAAGCGCTTGCTTGAACGATCTTGCAACGCTCTTGCAAACATAGACTTTTTTTCTTCCTGACGAGAACCACTACGCGGCGTGAAGCCCTCTCTCGTGTGCTGATCTGTCGTATCAGCCCCGCCAGAACCGTCATTTTGCTCATTATTTTCTAAATTATCGCTCATTGTTTTACCTCAGGGGCTTGAGATCATAACACGCGACAGAGCACCGTCGCTTGACATGGTAACAACTGGTGTTGGACTGATTCTATAGACGTGAACCCCTCCAACGGAATTTGAAATATCAACGCCGCCTTTTCCGGTATTCAAACCGAAAAGCGTTGCTCTGGTGCGAAGGAAATAATCCCCCTGATATAACCATCCCTGGATGGACGCCGAACTCGTATGTAGCTGAACAGCATGTGGCGGAGGAACACCATCAACGAATTGCTGCATCAAAGTATCATCTGGAGCAGGTAATGTTGATGTCGGCGTCACTTCTGGCAATGCATTAGGGCCTGGCGCTTCAACATTGACGTCGATTCTATCATCGAGATGCCGACCGCCAGTTTTCAGCGAGAACATCAAAGGAGCGCTAGCCCCTTTCAACAGAACCGCCATATTATTGAATTCTGCATGCCTGACCAAAGGATCCAGGGTCATGACATTGCTGCCAGTCTTACCTTTTGTGTAAATCACGCTGTAATGTGATTTATCGCCAACGATGACGTTGGTAATCGGCCAAGGCGCACCGGTATCATCTGCAAAAGTCAAGCTGGTGATATTTCCGGGATATAGATGAATAACGATGGGTTTCTGGCTTGGTTCGAAAGACATCATGACGGATCGGCTGCCAGCAGCGGGCGGTGGGCCAAGCATTTCTGATCTGGCAATATCGACAGCCTGCTTTTTCTTCCGATAGGTAATAATTTCCTGTGGTGTTACAGGCAATTGATTGGCTAATGCAGCACTGAAATTGACACCGGTAACGCCAGGAGGCAGCGGTGGTGGTGCGGGTTGACCATTTCTTGTGGTTGCCTGAGCCTGTTCCTGTGTCTCGATAATAGTCTTGGGCGGCTTTACAGGATTAGCTTCCTGCGGTGGAGAATAAAAATTCCCCTGCTGAGCACCATTACCATTAATCTGAGAATTATTCAGCATCTCGATATGGTTTGGCAAACTCTGTGCCATTGCTGAACCAGTCATGACTACTGTGATAGCCAAGCCACACAATCCAGTGGTCAAATTCAGCTTCATAATCCGATCCCGTAAATTATTATGCATGATCTGCCTCACACCATATCTCCATTTCCCTATGCAGAGAAATTGCTTCTTTTTGAAACTTATCAGAGTAGACGAATCAAAATCATCTTTTTTGTGTTTTAAATTCAAATCATATGAACCTCATCTCTGTGTCATGCCATTAATTGATTCGATCGCCATGCCGGAAGGGTGATTAGTTTCAGGAACACGAACGACTTTTACGATATACGTAATATTTTGTGGGGTCTTCTGATTCAGAACCTGATAAGTAATAGACATTGGCAACTGGAAAACCCAGGTGTAACGTCCATCCATAATTCCTCTGCTTAAAAGTACAGGCGCAGATGTCGGAATCGCAGAAACAACCATTTTATCGCTTAAGACGGATTGGAAGTTGCTCGACTGCTTCAATGCAGTAAGCCAACCATTCCAACCTGCAACGGTAAAATATCTTTCTGCTCTGCCTAGCTGACGACGATAATTACTGAAATCATATGTGTTGGCCGCTACAACCGCATTCGCCATCCAATTTTCGACCACGCTTAAAGACGTAATCGGCTGATTAGTGGGAATGACAGGAACGATATGACCATCCTGATCTTCAACTAAAATTTTTGTCGGAACCGGGCGCATGGCTATGACAACAAGCATGACACCCATAAAAGCAACCAAAGCAACTAAAATTAAAATGACACGATTTTGAAAGACGTGTTGTTCTCTTTTATAAACATCACGCAGCAAAGCCGTGGCGACTGCAGTTTCAACATCTCTAAATTCTTTTTGCGGTAAAGGTGTTGAATTTGTCTGATTTTTTTTAATTTGCGGCTGATTTGAAGGCATTTGTTTACTTTTCAATGGGTTCAACATAAATACATAATAACCTATCAGATATCTCAAACCAAAGATTTTGTTGATTTGGGTTTGCATTAAAGAGTAATTTCTTGGAAGGAAATAAATGACCCGCAAAAAGAGACTTATTTCAATGCCAGATAATGTGACGGTTGAGCGTAGTTCGGGCTGGGATGCAGCCCAAAATAGCAGATTCCATGAATTATGGACTCTGGGGGTTCCGCTTGCCGTCATCGCTATTCTTATGAATAGAACGGCAGCCTCAATTCAAACAAAAGCTTCAAGGGAAAGCCTGCCAGAACGGGAAATTCCCGATTATGCGAAAAATCACCGGCAGAAATGGACCCAGGATCATATTTATAAACTGGATAATTTGGTCAGAAGTTTTCCTGAAGGCCCGGATTTTTATTCTCTTGAACGCTTTGCCAAACAAATAGGCCGCACACTCGATGCAATTACAGGCCGAATCCAGGAACAATATGGTTCTGCCGCTCTAGCCAGGCTTGCCGACGATTATACAAACGATCGCTTCCGCAAACCCGTATTTCGCGCCGGTCCTCCAGGAGCACCGCCGAATACGAACCGTCGTTGTATTGTATCCCATTGCAGACGCTGGTTTTGGGCTAAAGATAAAACCAGAGATTGGAAATGCGGTCGTTGCCGAGAAGAGCATAAACATATGACCGATAACGATTTTGACTATTGGATTGACGGCGATACCGATATATAATATAATCTTGTCTGAAATTATTAGATTAAATAAATAAAAATATTTAATCTAATAAAGTTTTAGAGAAAGTAAAATAAAATATGTCAAACCAGCCTGTTGCAACAAGTTATTCAGCTAAAGATATTACGGTTCTTGAAGGATTAGAGCCTGTAAGGCGTCGTCCTGGAATGTATATTGGCGGGACAGATGACAATGCTATGCATCATCTGTTCTCTGAATTGATTGACAACAGCTTTGACGAAGCAACTGCTGGACATGCCGATCATATCAAGATCGAATTTTGGCCGAATGATAATAAGGTGATGATCACTGACAACGGTCGTGGCATTCCTGTGGATGATCATCCTTCAAAGCCAGGAACGTCCGCACTTGAAGTCATTATGACCACACTTCATTCAGGTGGAAAATTCTCCGACAAGGCATATCAGACCGCTGGCGGTCTTCATGGCGTTGGTTTGTCCGTGGTCAATGCCTTGAGCAGCGATGTCGATGTTGTCGTCAGACGAGATGGGTCTGAATGGTATCAGAGTTACAGCCGTGGTAATGCTCTCGGCGCTTTAAAAAAGGGTAAAAAGACAAAGGAAACCGGCACAGGAATTTCTTTTATTCCTGATACGGAAATTTTTGGGAACATCAAGCTTTCTGGTGATCGCCTATTCAGGATGTGCCGAAACAAGGCTTATCTGGTTCCCAAGCTCACCGTGCATTGGTTTATGTATACTGATGCCGAAGATATTGATGTTTCAGAAAATCCTGATCGTGCGCCCAAAGAGGCCATTATCCATTTCCCAAACGGGATCGTTGATGCGCTTAATCATCAGGTCGGAACGGATCCAGATCTAGCAGCGCCAATTTGGTCAGGCGAATGCGCCATGGCTGAAGGTGGCCGTATCGAATGGGCCATCGCATGGCTTCGTTCCGGTCGAACTGTCCTGAAAAGCTATTGTAATACGATTATCACGCCGCTTGGCGGAACGCATGAATCAGGCATGCGTAATGCAATTCTCAAGGGCTTGAAAACTTTTGGTGAACACTCAGGAAATAACAAGGTTAAGAACATCTCTATGGAAGATGTGGACGCCAGCATTTCTGGTGTTATTTCCTGTTTTATCAAAGAACCCCAATTTCAGGGTCAGACTAAAGATAAATTGACCAACCCTGGTGTTTCAAAAATCGTCGAACAGGCTGTTCGCCATCAGATTGACCATTATCTCGCTCTGGATCCCAAACAAGCCAATAATCTGCTGGAAGCAATTATCGAAAAAGCTGAATTGCGTCTTGCGGCTAAAAAAGATGAAGGCAGCGCACCAAGGAAAACAGCTACCAGAAGGCTGAGGCTGCCTGGAAAGCTTGCAGATTGCAGCAGCTCAAATATCGGCGACACTGAATTGTTCCTCGTTGAAGGCGATTCGGCTGGCGGTTCGGCAAAACAGGCAAGAAATCGAGAAACCCAGGCCATCCTGCCTCTTCGTGGTAAAATCCTCAACGTGGCCTCTGCCTCAAATGATAAATTGAGCGCAAACCGTGAAATCAAGGATCTTGTAGAAGCACTCGGTTGCGGAACAGGACGACATTTCGATATCACAAAACTCCGTTATGGCCGCGTCATCATCATGACGGACGCCGACGTCGACGGATCTCATATCGCAACCTTGCTGATCACGTTCTTTTATCAAGAAATGCCAGGATTGATCAGGACTGGCCGCCTTTTTCTGGCTCAGCCGCCGCTTTTCAGAATTAGCGTCGGTGATAAATCAATGTATGTGGCGAATGACGCTGAAAGAGATAGAGTCCTTGAGATTGTAAGAAAAAACAATCGCAAGGCAGAAGTTTCCCGATTTAAAGGTCTTGGTGAAATGCCGCCAGCCATGCTGAAGGAAACGACAATGGATGTTAAAAAGCGGCATCTACTAAGAGTTGTGATCGAAGAAGGTGAAGAAGCCTCTACCAACAACATGATCAATCGTCTGATGGGGCGCAACCCGGAAGAAAGATTCAAGTTTATTCAGGAATCTGACGCCGATCTGACCAGGATCAATATTTAAATTTCGGTTTTTCAGGACATGAGGCTACAATACACTCATGTCCGAATTACCATTCAAAGCACCGATCGGCCAAAGGATTGGCTTTTCCAGATTCCATGGATATTCTTCCCGGCATACCGAGGAAGTAAACCAAAAATTTGGCATATCCGCATTTTATGCAGCTTCTCGTGAAGATAATGAAATCAGACGTATATCTGAAGTCGAAAGCGGTTTAGGCTGCAAATGCTATTGCCTGGCTTGTGAAGAAAATCTTGTTGCGAAAAAAGGTGATATAAAAGCACATCATTTTTCTCATCAAGCCAATAGCCAATGTTCTTCAAAAACAAATCAGGAATACAATGGCGAATTAATTAAATTGATAGCCCAAAAGATATTTTCTAAAGCAGAAAAAATCAGGATGCCAGATTATAAATTCACTAAAACTGAATTATTTGGCAACACCAGAGTTATATCAAATACCGATAGCGATAAAATTAACCTTCTGGATCATACATCCAAAATTATTGTCGGTGAAAAAGAATTACCGGTTCTAATTTCATTTAAAATAAATAAAAGGGTGAGTGGTCAGGTTCTGGATACCATAAGTGAAAGCGGCCTTATCTCGGCAATGGAAATCGATCTCGCGCCATTTTTGCAAAGATGTAATTTTGGCTTCGATGAAGAACCGCCATTCGACAAGATGATGGATTATATTCTATCTGGCGCGCCCAGAGAATGGATTATGCTTAGCGCAGAAATGGCAAGAACATTGTGGCCTGAATTCGACACGCGTCATCCACCTTCATTTGAAGACAATCATCCATTTTTTATGTGCCAATGCATGGCTCAGGCTGGTTCAATGAACAGGTGGCACACCATGAAAGGTGAACATGCTACTGATCGCGTCTATCAGAATTCGACCATTATCATATTGAGAAAAGATCAGCCTCCGATAGAGATACCTCCGCCTTCAATTTAATAAGTTACTGTGACAGTGATTGTATCGGCATAAGATCCTGGTTTGACAAACTGCTTTGGTTGAATTTGACCCTGGCCATATATGGTCTGACTATTAGCGCCATTATATCCGGCAGAAACAGATTGTGAACCGCCAGTTCCGTTCCCCCAAACGGTCGAAAAGGTCGAGTCCGTATAAATCTGATAATTAAGTTTGCTCGGCCCATTCATGGTCCGAAGTCCATAATTGCCTGAATTGCCTGTCGAAAGACTGATCGATACGGGCGGAAGGGTAGCGAAATTAGAAAAAAAGCCATTTACACAAGATAATGTAACGCCAAAAGTCGAATCGAGAGGAGATGGAATAGCAGGATTATAATTCCCAAAATTCATATTTGAAACGGAAACGTTGACAAATCCTGAAAAGAAATTGCCATTGCAAAGAAAGCCGCCGCCACCCTGATTGCCATTTCCGTTGCCGCGACCATTTCCACGGTTTTGAGCCAAGGCAATATTAAACGTCATCAAAACAATGACAAATGCGAATAAGATCTTTTTCATCGACACGGCACGTCAACTCCGATCAAATATGTCCTCTGTGTTGTTTGGACATTCTTGGTGAAATGACAAGTCCAGTTACGAGAAACAACACGTCCAGAAACTACGCCAGTAGGATTCGGAACAAGCGCTGCTCCCGAATACCCAATAACTATAGGCTTATTTTTATTATTTATATATAGTAAATCTCCAACAGCAACTGGTTTGCCATTACGAATAATGTGAAGCAAAACCATCTCATTTTTTCTTGCATGAATACTAGCGGTAACTCCACCATACAAAGGAGGAACGAAGTCAATTTTGGTATTCGTGATATTTGTTGTGATGGGAATATCACGAGGATCTATTGAGACAACGTTTTTCTGACGCGGAAGAGGATCCGCAATAAAGATATCTCCTTTGGAATCGGTCTTTCCGATTGGCTGATTCTGTAGATCAACACGAACATGTGGATATCCAACTTTCAGCAAAGCAAAGCTATGCCCTGTCGGCCTTGTCATATGCAGGCCGCCATAGGCTACAATTGCGCCACGAGCTGAAATATCGGTTGACAATGCGCCTGAAAACTGACGAACAGCTCCGCTAATCTGACCATGCTGTGTCGTCTCGGTTGCCTGGACATAGCGATATGGATAAGCACCTGTCTGGTTTTGTGCCTGAACCGAAAGCCCCGTCAGACCACCATTTGAATAAGAGAAGTCATTACCAAAAGATGGAATGGCATCACTACCGGCATTTATTGACGCGTCGGTGTTAAATCCGCCACCGATTGGGATACTCAAGGTCAATGTCGCACCAAATGACCTCTGCACAGGTTGATGGCTGAATGAACTCATCCCCTCAAAGGCAGAGGCTGTCATGGTCCAGTTTGCCCAGAGGTTACGATAGTAGCTTCCGATAAGGAATGCCGAATTGGATCCATGACGAAATTGTTCATCATCATAGGCAACAGAAAAGCTACCGGCGTTCCAAGGTAACGTCAGGCCGAACGATGCATGCCATGACAATGAAGGATACGGCTGACCGGCTTCTGTGGCCAAATCGCGATAATGCGGTCCTGTAGCCACAGCGCCAATATTAAAATTAAAAATACGGCCAGAACGGCTTAGATTGGCTGAAGCAAGCCATCCCGTTCCACGCCTGGAATCGCTGGCGGCTCCTGCCACTGTGAAATCGCCAACGTATCCGGTTGTCTCGAATGAAGCTCCGGCAAGACCGAGGCGAGGCGAAGCTTCGGTATGGCCTGTCATGGTAAAACCGTTAAAGCCGTGCGACACCGTAGCCTGAAAAGCCGGAACAGCATAACCGTCACGAGCAGTTCCATAATTAAAACGAAGATATCCAGCGGCAAAACTATATGTCGTAAGGCCGTCCCTGAGTGTGGTCGGGCTGACATAAAAAGATGTTGTCTGCGTCACGACATGACCAGATGCATCTCTGGTTGAAACAGTTACGCTATTGACGCCATTCAAAACCGGAATGCCGACGATCGAAAAGGGACCGGCATTACGATTGTTTTGATACGCCGTGGCATTGTTCACCAACAAGGAAACAGAAGAAGGGTCAGCCACAGTTCCATTGATCGTTGGCGTCGGAAAAGTGATTGCATTAGGCTGCAAAGCATAATTCGATGCAACCATGACGCCGCCCATGAATACGCCCCGCGACCATCCAGTTGAAGGCGTGATAATATCGCCAGCGTAAAACGACCTGGGGACATTAGGCTGATCATATTCATATGTCGTTCCTAGCCTGATAGCATTAGGCTGAGAAATACCTTTGAAAGTCTGATAATAGAATTGTTCACTGTTTCGGATCGATCCAAACGGCGTGAACATGTATCCAGTCAGGTTTCCTTCAAAACTGGTTCCGGAAAACTGATGGTTTCCAGCATAATCATGGGTCAGGTCGAGGTTATAGGATACGCTTGCGCTGTATCCATTCGGCCTTGATGAAAGAAAACCAATATGTTGGAGATCGATCTTTGAGCGATTCTCAAGATTCATCGGCAGACTAAAATAAATTGTCTGCGTCTTCATATCGACCTTCAACTTGAGCCTGGCATTCCCCTTGATATAACGGTAGCCCTTGCCGTGCGCTTTTCCAAGACGCGGCGAAAGACCGGCCTGTTTCAGAGCTTTTTCTGAAACAATATAGCCGCCATGACTAGGCTCAACGGGAAGAACCCCATGTCCTGGATGACCGTTAATAACCGGAGCGAGATAGTATAAATTGCTAGCCAGACCAATGCCAGGGTAGATAGATAGACAGGCCAGGCAAGACGCTATCAGGCCATATCGGTAATTAACGGCCCGGAAAATTCCGGGCGACATATGTCATGCCCCAATTCGGAGGTTGATAGGGCTGCTAGTCGTCTGAATATACATGGTCGCCATATCCGCCTGTGCCGCGCTATTAGGAATCTGAATGTCGAAATAGGTTTCCGGCAGGACGTATCCATCCAAACCCATCTTCCTGAAAACAATCCGATTACCGGCCTTCAAATCTAAGTTGACAATACGGGCATGGATCGAGCCGTGATTATGGACACGCAGGAAGGTCTGCTTGCCAATATGAACGATATTGGCGGACAGACGCGGAGGTGCCGATGCCGTTCCACCAAGGAAAACCGGAACTGAAAAGGCAATAAGAACCTGAACGCCAGATCCAGAAAGAGCCTTGGACGACGGCAATTCATTGAGCAACAGCCTGAAGGCGGTTTCGTTCCGACGCGGCTTGGCAGACAGATTGACGATGCGGACAACCTGTCGATCACCCGGATTAACCGTCATCGTAGGAGGCGAGGCCGCAACTTCATCCGTAGGGGTTAGAATATTCTTCCCGTTACGCTGGGTCCAGCGCATCAGACGAATTTGAGAAGTCGTCGGCACGGTCCCGTTATTCCAGACACTGCAAATCGCGCTTGTATCTTCGGGGCCAAGATTGATCAATGTAGGGGAAATCTGAAGATTGCGCCCGCCAATCTTGTTGAGAGGATAAGATCCTGCAAAAGCAATAGAAGGGGTGGCAATCAGAGCAGAAGAGAAAGCCCGACGTGTAATATTCTTGATCATTTTCGATATCCTTAAAATTTATAATGTATATTTTTTAAAAAATCGCCTCGATCGTTTTGATCGAGGCTTATTATACTACATCAAAAAGAATAATCAATAGCTAATTGTGGCCGTGATCGAGTCCGAATAGCTTCCAGGAGATACGAACTGACCAGCAGGAATGGCACCATAGACAGGAATAGTCTGTGCGTTGCCGTTGCCGGTTCCAGAAGCAGTAGCGCTGCCACTGGTGGTTCCATCACCAAAGATCGTCGTGTCGGAAGAATTGGTGTAGAGGTTATAGGAAAGGCTGGATGTGCCATTGGTCATGAGACGAGTGCCAATGGTTGCGCCCTTGGTCGTTCCTGCACTGAGGGAAATCTGATACGGAGTTCCATTCGTGCATTGAGCCGTCAGGTTCGTAGAACCGACGGTCGGCGAACCAGAAGCCGGAGAGTATGTGCCAAAATTGAGATTGGCAGCGGAGATAGTGCAGGTCGCATTGACCGTAGCGGTCACATTGAATGTAGCTGTAGCGGTAGCTGCACGGGCAGCACCAGCCATCACAATGGCTGATAGAGAAATGCCGAGAACGGCGGCAATCCGGGAAAACTTAGACATTTTGAAAAAAACCTTTCAACGACTTTCAAAGAATAGTTAAAGCACTAAGCTATCTATAATTGAGTCATTAATGAGTCAAGAATTTATTTTTATCTAAAATAATCTAAAAAATAAGATTGTTTACAACAAATAAGACGTTTTTAATATTATTTTATTAACTTTTATTAATAGAATATATTGTTTTGTTTAAAATCATATTGTTATAAAATTATTGCTTAAAACAAAAAGTCATTATAGGATAAGAAAAATCATGTCATCCATGCTTGAAAAGCATGACAAAGTGTTTAGGATTGTCTCTGGTGCAATACGAAATGCTAGTCAAGCACACCCGAGATGGTCATTAGACCCTAGATTTGTCAGCTCAATTGCAAAAAGGGCTGCAGGAACATTGATGGCAGAAATGCCATTTATGTTGGCTTCGGATCATAAACCGAGGTCAGTAAATCCAGATTTTGTCTCCAAACAGGATCTGGGTGACCATTCCTCTGAACCGTTAGAGGGTGGTGATAGTCTGGTATTCCCCACGGATACCAGGCGACGTGCTCCGTGGAAGAATGGCCACGGAGCACGTATTAAAAGACAGAATGATAGATGGAAGAACGAATGGAGTTATGGCCTTAGGATATTGCGCGACATTCTAGGCCGCGCAGCAAGTAAGGCTAGAAAAAATAAGGAATTTGAGAAAGAAAAAATTTTGATTGAAATTCTGCGTTTAATCAATAAAATGGTCAATTCTGAAAAGCCAAACAGGAAAAACCCTTTTATAGTAGATAATTTTCTAGAAAAAGAAGAAACCAATGAAGATTACAGTATCTAATTTGCCGTGGGCAAAACGACATAAACGCAAATTTGATGGCATCATCAGCATTGAAGATGCTTCCATTAAAAATGGATTGAGATTTCACAACGCCACAAATACGAAACATCTTATCCTTAGATTTGAAGACGACGATTCAAAACTTGATATAGAAAATGATAAAAATGGACTGCCCAATCGGCATGATGTTGAAAAAGCTGTATTTTTTGCAAGAGATTTTGCCAAAGATACAGACAATTTATTAATTCATTGCTATGCTGGCATTTCACGTTCAACGGCAATCGCTCTTTGCGTTCTTTCTGATCATAATCGACATAAATCCCCCGAAGAACTTCTTAAAGAATTGTATGAAATATCACCGACAGCGGTTCCCAATCTTAGAGTTTTGTCTTTGTATGAAAAGATTTTCGATAAACAAGGATTTGTATCGAGCGTTCTTGCAGCAGAATTGAGTTGTCCTGAAAAAATAGAGATCAGAAAACGTCGAAGCCGGGCCGGAAATGGAATTGAAGAAAAAGACGTTAAGAATTTTTTGCAAAAAACATTTTTACAAATAGAACAAAATATGTAATATATTTTTAAGCAATCCTTTAAAGCATATGAAAGTCAAAAAATGTCTCCTCATGACGCAGAGATGTATGAGTCTAAAATCGTATTGAAAATCGCCGCAAGAATTGCCGGTGTTAAGAACGCGAAAGAATTAGGCCAGGTAAAATACCAAAAGAGAATTGATGCGATCGAAACGGCTATGCGTATCACATCTGACTTGTTTTCAGATCCGGAAACGGTCCAGCGTTTTGTTGAACATAAAAAAAGGCATAAGCCGTCTGATCCAACTGAAAACGATATGCTCCCTTAATTTTATCGAAAATCTCATATTTAAAAAGCTTTGTAAAAAATGATTTATTTTATTTGTATAACTCTTTTATTGACCGTTTCGATAATGGGTTCAATTCTATATAGATTGTATAGATCATACGAAAAACTCACAGTAATCGCAAACTCTCTCAAGGACAAATATGAATTTATTTATGCTGAAAATCGGCAATTAAAAATTAAGCTTGCTATGGTCGGCACGGCTATCGACATGCAGTCAAACAATAATTCGGGAAATACCACAAGCGGAAAAGATGCGCGCTATGCAAAATTGCGTGCGTTGATGATACGTGAATTACATCCTGATAGTTGCCCAGAAAGTAACAAGCTCGAAAAAATTGTCAAAAGCGAATTATTCAAACTCATTTGGCCTCAAATCGAGGCGATTGATAAAAATAGGCAATGATCGCCACAAGCCTATTTTTGTCAATTCTAGAGTGAATTGCTTCTATTGCAAATCACATCCCAGGAGCATTTTTGTTCGACAATTCACTTTCCGCTGCATCAATAGTTGTATATTTTCTCTCATTTTCGGGTATGACCATATTATCCCTGACCACCCATTCGTATTCGGCGTTGGCCAAATATGGTCTACTCGATCTTGATATGAGAACGTTTTGATAATCACCATTGGCGATATTTACCGCGATACTGGTTACCTATGAAACGTCGTTAAGACCTAACGATTTGAGAGTGTGATCAATTTCTTCTTGATCAAAAATAAGAAAAAATTTGTCATCAATTTCAAAACTTTTGTTTTTAGTTAAACTCGCCATTGCAGCATAATAAGCTGTTGAAACCAAATGATCTGGATCGTCATTCCTGTTTAAAACCTTGTTTTTACCATTTTCTTTATATATTTCGAACAATTCAACATTTCTGTCTTCAATATCGGTGGATTTAAAAATATATCCGATTTCTCTTAATTTTTGAATTCTATCAAAATTTGGTTGTGTCAATACAGTATCGACATAATTGGTGGCATCTCCGACATTATCGAATTGGTTGGCTTTATATTCAGAAACGAATTTAGATCTAAATTCGTGGAAAAGTTCTTCCCATTTTTCATTCCAGAATATGGGAAGACCAATATCGGCATGGAGAGAAACATGCCTCTTGTAATATGAAAATAATTTCTTGAAAGCCTGCTTTGTTTTTTCTTCTATGATATTAATATTTTCCTGATCCAGATTTTCATTATTTGTATCTTTGCGCAAAATTACCTGCAATGGGTGAATAATCCCATGATAGACATATCTGTTGTTTTCAAAAGCGAGCAAACTTGGACTGCGTGAATTCGTCATGATTTTTCTCCTGATATATTTAAAAATATCACATGAAAAAGAAAGTTAAAAATATCAAGGAGAGAAAAAATCTAATTCTTCTGGTTGTGTATTTATATCTATATTGTTTTCTTCAATAGTCTGCAAAAGAAATCTAAACTCATTTAATTTTTCTTTAAGTTCATGCATTGTTTTGATATCAAAGCTTAAATCAAATACATAAGGTAGAGTTTGATATTTAAAGTAATTATAAGCTTTTTGAACTTCTTCTGCGCTGGCTTTTCTTATATATTGCCAATTTTTCTCTAAATTACTATAATTAATTTTTCCAACATTTCCTTTTGAAGAACAAAAGCTAAAATTATCATTTTTTATCAAAAATAATAATCGGCTATGTGCAAAATGTGGTTGAATCCATAACAAAACAGGTCTATAAAATATAACATCAGATCATGCAAACCATATCAACCAAATACACCGTTTCAGACGAAGATAAAGATGTCATCCTGAGATGGAAATCAATCTACTCGTCAATCGTCAGATCGTCCTATACACTATCAAAATCTCACAATATTCAAGATATCAAACAAATCGTCGACCAACGCTTTCAGTCAACCAATATCGGATCCTGGTTGATCCATATGGGCGTTCGAGAAGGTCTCGATATCAGATCAACTCACGAAGATAAGAAAATAATCTTCGGTGGTAAAAAAGATTTTATTCGTCGACAAAAGAACCTGATTACAAATGAAGAATGGAGGTTAAAAAGATTAAGACCTCTGTTCTCCAGCGGTGAAACTAGATATTCTGGAAATAGAATTTTCCGCTTGTCGGAAGACGGATCCATATGCTGGATGACCATTAATCGGCAGACCATTGAACTGAGGTTGGCCGATTTAAGGGGAAATTGGGGTAAATTAATCAGACAAATCTCCATTTTGGCCAAAGCCAAGGAAATCAGTCTGACATTCCGACTGGATCATAAATTTCTCCATATATCTTTCGATGAAAAAGATTTACGTAAATTACCTCCAGGTGTCTCTCTGCAAATGGCGAAAGACCATGACGCAGATATAGGTCTTACCCGTAAAAAAGGTCGTCCCAGACAGGCGAACTATAGTCCTCCGAAGACGAAAAATATATACGGGGTAAGACCAGTTCACCATGAATGGAAAGACAATATTGTTTGTAAGAATAATCGTGCTGTAGGCATCGATATCAATCCGGACTGGATTGGAATCACTGCGGTTGAATTCAAATCATTACATCCAACCGATCTGAATTCAATTCAAAACGTCAAAATTCTCGATTACAGATTGATTCACCTCGGTCTTGGTCAGCAAGACAATAAACAGGTCATGCGTGAATTATTGGCTAAAACGAATGAACATGTCATCAATTTCTGCCGGTCGTGGAATGCGGGCGTTGTCTACCATGAAAATGGTCTTGGTCGACTAAGGTCGGGTGGGAAGAGCAAATCATTAAATAGGTTGATTAATGGCTGGGGTCGACAGGTTTTATTGTCGAATCTGCAGAGAAAATGTAATTTATCAGGTATTCTTTTAAAAGGAGTATGGGGTGGGTATTCAACCACGATTGGGAATCTGAGTTTCGAGATTCCGGATGCATGTGCTGCCGCTGGTGAAATAGCCAGACGGGGACATAAAGTTAGGATCTCGAATGACTACAAGAATGTCATACCTCGGTTTGATGTGAACGACTTGACGGACATCTGGAAGAAAGCAGTCAAGTCATCCAATACATTGGGTAACGCATCTAGCTGGGTAGATATTCATGGCTTGATCAAAACGTCTCAGGATGTCCTGGTAAGACAGGGCATTATTGGCTACAGACGTCCGCATCACGACAATCATGTCTGTGATAGCCATGGCCGAACGGTGACTTTATCATTGTCTGGCCACGCGGTTGAGAATCTGAAGAATCGTAGGATTCCAGGATTCATCATGAAACGTGTTGAGAATATGGATGGAATGGTTAACCGTGAGGTTAGTTTTCCATCCAGTTTTTGCACATAGCCTAATCATTGTGCCGTTTTCATGATGATAAAAGCTATCATTGATAATTTTTTGCGACATATGAAACACCTCAAGGTTGTATTTAACTCGACTATAGAACAGGATATGGAAATTTCAAAATAATTTTTAATCAATAAAAACTTTGACATATACTTATATATATGTATTATCATAGTTTAGTTAGTCAAAAAATGGAGATTATCGTGAATAATATTAATTTTAATAATATTTATCCTGTTTTCAAGCATGCTTACGAACAGGCGTATCCGCATCATTCGCTATTCGTAATTATAGGTCTTGTTGTGCTAGTGATTGCTTTGGTTGCGATTTACAAAATGGTAGATAGATCATTTATGGCACTTCCTCTAGGTGCTATACTTATTATTGCGGCTGCTGCAATTTTATGCGTTTTTGTTATACAATATAGTCCTGTTATTTTTTATGGCGAAAAATCAATCACGTATGGCAAGGTCGCTTTACAAAAGGAATGTTCTATTGTCCATGATGCAATTAAGCAAACCAATATTCAAAAAATTCCACAAAACCAATTTTACTATTACGGAAAAACAGAAAAACTTTATAATTCTAATTGCAGAAATTAATTATACCTATATCAAATAGGGTTTTTAAACATGGGCAAATAAAAAGGAGGGGGAATACCCCTCCTTAATTGTTTAAGCCGCGTTTTGAACGCGAGATCGAGCTGTTTCTATCTCTTCTTTCACATGAAGTTTGGCGACCTTGAGGCGGTGAAGATGGTCCGGATCAGGAGCTGGACGAAATTCTTCTTGACGAATTTCATCTTCAAGATTGGTGTGACGCTCCTGAAGAGCTGCAATATGGTTTTCCAAGCTCATCCGGTAGTCCTCCTTTTGTTTTGATATGCTTTTTTCAAAGCATTTCAAAATGTTACTCTCATACAAAAGAAGCGTCAACCATAATTAACGACGACCTGATCGATCGGTTTTTCTTCGATTTCTGCTGGCATTCCAATCACTTCGGAATCAAACGCGTCGGACAACTCATAAAGAAGGGAATGGTTGTCTGATTCGACAATTTCACCAAATTTCTTGACCTTTAGACCATCTTCTGTCTGATCAAGACAGGTTACCGCAATAGTTGAATTACCGAGAAGATCGCCAGCAGAAGCCATGTCACTGAACAACGATTTTCTCATAAGATCGAGATCTAGATGGCCGAAACGAAGTGTCTGTTGCCAATTATTCGGAAGGTTTGTCCTATCTTCAAATTTCATTCCAGGCACTTCGGTCGGAAATGGTCCAGCACCATGCCTGGTCATATATGAACGGGTGACATAAACCGGATGAAGCGTATCAATACCAAATTTTGGAGCCAGTCTGGCGGCATTGAAAATGCCCGTTTTTGAATGAGTAAGGTGTGGGAAAAAAGCCGAATTGTCTTCATCAAGAAGAAGACCTTGGGCCGACTCGAAAATGATCTTTCGGCCAGACATTTTTTCAGCCGGAACAATTTCAAAATGTTCTTTCATGAAGATGAAATCCTCAAGCCAATGTTCAAGGATATCTCCATTATTGAGATGCGAGTTCCAGTCTTGCTGTCCTGGTCGCGAACTCAATTCATCGATATCAATTCCAAGACTGGCAAGACGATTGGGAACCCATTCGGTCCTAATCCGTTTCACGGCATTATGAATTTGGTTAATATCGAAACCAATCCGCAGCGGACAAAAATCCCGATCTCGCACAACCGTTTCATGAAAACCTAATCCACAGCTTCCATGCCTGGCGGTATCCCTGCTGCTTTCAACGATCTGGTTGATCATCACTTCATAATGAGACGTCACACGACTATTGGGATCGGCGTAGATAACCGGCGTAAATCCAATTTTGGCGAGTGCATCAATTTCGTCGCCAAAAGCAATTGGATTATGAACAAAGAATTCAGATAGATATGTCTCAGCGCGCTTCAGAGTGCCGGATCCAACATGATGGAAGACGTGGCGGATATTCTCAGATCTTGTAACGGTATGACCCGCTTGAGAACCGCTATTATGTCGAACGACAAGAGTATGTGAATCACTATAATGATCCACCATCCGTCCTTTGCCTTCATCGCCAAAATTAGCCCCGATGATGACGCGAGCCGAATTATTTTTGGAAGCGAGCATAAAAAATATCCTCAAAAAGAATTGCCGGATGAAGCAAAATGCCCCATCCGGCAATTATATCAGAACTTCACCAAACCACCGCGCTGATTATTGCCAACCGGCTTAAGTGACCTGATGGCATCAGCAACAACGATCGACGTGTCGCCACTCCAGCTATTAGCCACGTCATTCACGTCATGACCTGCGGCCATCTGCATGATCGAAACGATGACTTCTGCAAGCTTTGTCTGGTCGGATAGTGAAATCACATTTTCGCCGAGAAGGTCACGCCAGGAACGATAAACGACATTATTGTTCCGCTTGATGTAGCTGCTCTCATCGAGAATGATGTGATAGACATTATACATCCTCTGCACCATAGCCAAAGCTTCGGCAGCAGAAACGCTCTTGTTGGAATTCCATTCATTATCGATAAACCTGGCGATATGACCCCCCTCGATATCCTCATGAGGAGCTTCATCGCCGACAGTGAAAATGAAGCCTTTCTTGCCACGCTTCTCGAAGCAATCTGTAGAGGTTTTCAGGGCCGCCAGAAGCCACAAAGCCGGATAGCTTTCACCACCGTTGCCGCCGCCACCACCTTCAAGATAGACCCTGGAAAGCTGTTCAGACAGCACAGTGCTGGTCTCAAACTGCGTCATCTGTAGCGGCGACCTGTCGCAATACATGTCGCCAATGGCGGCAAAGGCGATATGAGGGTCAGAAACCGGTTTGCGGTTATAAACCTCAGTGAAAACTGTAGGCATCCCCTTCTTGATCATGATTTCCGAAAGAATGCCCATAGATCCGGTCACATCAAGGCCGACAATAATCGGCGTTGATAGAGGGTTCGCCGCCGAATCCCTGGATTCGCGAACTTTGAAATTAAGCGGATTCAGATAATCATCCAGATTGGATGAAGTGAAAATCTGACTTCGCGTCTTCTGCGTAGCTTTTGCAGCATACACACCCCAATCCTGAGATGTAGAATTGTAATTACCCATGATTAAACCTCCATTTGAACATCGGTTACTTTGACCCCCATATCGACAAACCGTCTTGGGCCAAATGATTCTTCAACTGCATGATCAAGATTCTTGTAATCCTGAACAGGATCGACATCAGCCAATACCCTCAACCAATTAACCAACGGCTTCGGGATGGAATCAGGAAATCCAACTCCTGAAGGAAAACCAAGCAACTCACGACCAAGCAAATGAACTGCTTCCAGAGAAACGGCCACAGATAATGTCTTGTTCCGCCTGTCGCTCTCCGGCATTACCGAAACACTGCGGGCTGGCAATGCACTCAATTTCGAACCCACGGTGTCAGCAAACCACCATCCACCAATCAAGGAAATGAGGTGGTTTTCAGGATCCACAAAACAGGTGTCCATCGAAATATCGGGGTGGACAATTGAATTGTAGTTCAACAAACAGATAATGCTTGCACAACGACGCAGTATCCAGGCCACATGACGTGGATCCAGTGTGCCATTCAAATGGCGAACCAAATCCGATAGCCTGACCATATTATCAGGCCGCTTCATCACGATAATGTATTCGCCAGTTTCTGCCTTGAATTCAGTTACAATATTAGGAAGAATAAGCTTGAACTGATTTTCAAGATCAGCATTTGGATAATTAAGATTTTTGATCTTTTCCTGAATTGCATTCAAATTTCCTGGAAAACCAGGATCAATGACATGCATGACATAAGAATTTCCGAGATAAGTCATCCCCGCATCATGTGGCCACTTGGAAACATATTTGAGAGAACGACGACGGCCATCAACACCATGAAAAGTGACCTCCGGTATAGTATTCCACTTGCCGGATTTGATGGCCTCAAAAGCATTGTCACGAAGAACCAGAATATGCCGAAAAACAGATCCATCATCATGACTGATGTCAGGATGCCAACGTCTCGCCAGGCCCCTGAATTCAGTCTCGACAATTTTCTCCTCTCCAGAGCTGAAAAGCTTCCAGGGAAAAGAAGGATTGATCGAAAGAATTTGCTCGGCAGTCAACATCTGAATATCTCGTTCTGTTTTGTCCAAATTAGGACAAACAAATTCGAATGTCAACAGAAAAAATTGTTTGACAAAAATTTTATTTTATCCAAAAATGGAAAAAACAGTTAGGGTATATCATGTCAAATTCGAATTATCTTGATCCGACAGAAAGGTTTCAACAGGATATCATATGCACTGTTGACGCTCTTTTGTTCACCATGACGCCAGAAGGCGAATTATCGGTATTGCTGAACAAGCGTAAGCATTCACCCTTTCAAGGAATGATGGCTCTGCCTGGCGTTTATATCATGCCGGAAGCTGATGTATCCGTTGAGGCTGCATCATTAAGGGCGTTGCTGAAAAAGACCGGTGTCGTCCCCAATTATCTTGAGCAATTGAAGACTTTTAGCGGGGCTGAACGGGATCCACGAGGATGGTCAATATCGATTGCTCATTTTGGTCTAATGCCTTGGAAGACCATAGAATTCGCCGCAGATTCATTCTGCGCGGTCAAGGACGTTCCACAACTTGCATTTGACCATAATCATATCTTGGAAACCGCCATCAAACGGATTCGCGACAAATCAAGCTATTCAAGCCTGCCTTTGAATTTAATAGATCGGTTTGTTAAGCTCTCTGAAATCAAGAACGTTTATGAAACATTGATCGGAAAAAAGTTTCCCAGGACATCTTTCCGAAATTGGATCAATCATGCTCTTAAAGCAAACGTGATCAGGGAAACAGGAGCCAAATCCTCCGCCAGCCAAGGACGGCCATCAACAATTTATGAAAATATGCTATACGGAATGCCATCGGAAAATCTGTTTTATCTTCCGTCCATCACGGATTGATTTTTTCGCATTCAAAACCACAATATTAGGGAAAACCAAAAAAATATGATTCCGTCAAAAAACATGCTATATTAGTTGTTATCCTTGAAAGGCTTGCTTGTAAATGTCGTTTTTGAAAAGATTTTTAAATGACAATAGAGGGGTGTCATTCATAGAATTCAACATGATTCTTGCTTTGGTTGTAATTTCATGGATGAGTGCAACCGCAACGCTTGGAACAAAAGCAAGCGAAATGTTGGAAGGTCAAGGCGTCAGCCATCATTCCAGTGCTCCAGTTGTCAATATATCTTATAATCTGAACCGTTGCAGCACGGCTGGCATCGATATTAATGCCGGTGGAACGATTGGCAATTTTTACAATAAATCCGGGATTTCAATCGGCTATTATGGGAATGTTCCGGCCTATAATGGTGGCGATTGTGCATCATTGGCAAAGGCCATACAGGCTTCTGATCCTGAAAGATATCAGTTTTATAATGGATCCAACTCATTTCTTAAATTGCCAGCGGAGACCAAAACCCCAAAAGCTATTGGCCCAATGATTCCTCCTGGAGATTATGCCATTTTATTTCTTCAGGATGGCCTGCAATGGGATGGAGTATCAAATCCGATTTGGGCCGTATATCCATCAGAGCCGACCAGGATGAATTTTGTTCCACCAGCTTTTCTTGTAAGATCATGTTTATCGTCTCGCGGCGTTATTATTTATGGGGAAAAAATACGCGGAGATATGGTATGTCAAGCTCTAAGTGGAAGCGCGCCAGTATATAGCCCCAAAATATTAATACCATTAATTGGTCCTTAATTTTTTGTTTTCATGCGCTTCTATAACATCAGAATAAGAATTTTAAGATGAATAGTAAAAATACAAAAGATTTGAAAAAATATGGTCCCATTACAGGGGTTGCCCTGCTTTTTGATAATGGCAACTACTATGTATCTATGGAAGCACCGGCGCGACATTCAGATTTGATGATGAATCAAATTAAAGAAAGTGTGGATCCAGTAAAAGTTGAAAACGCAGAAAAGGGTTTTGTAACCCAAAACGGTTATTTTTTCCGTCGTTCAGTTGCTCGCCATTATGCTTTGAGAACAGAACAAATTAAAGAGGCCAAGCACCCAAGACTGTTGTTTTCAGATGATCTTTGGTAAACAAAAAAATATTTAAACCATAAAAAACGCCTCCATTTTCAGGAGGCGTTTTTCGTCAATGATGATCTGGATTAGAATTCCAGGGTTTCAGTGCTCGCCATTTCAAGATCCTCACGGACAACAGCCTGAAGATCGCTGATGGAATCTCGAAGAACAGTTACATCATTAATGGTGTATTCGATGTTTCCATCAGGATAGAAATGAAGATCGCCTTCATCTCGTAGATGTTCCGAATCGATGATCTCATAAACGGCTTTGCCGACTTCGGTCATCTTATACATTATGTTATTGATCGTGATGCGATCGTCCTCGCTTTCCATGCCATTTTCTCTAATGAGAGTGATAAAATCACGCTCATTATTGAGGAAATCGCTCATCTTCAAAACAGCTCTCGTATATCCTTCAGAAATCAAGACGTCCTTGATTTCTTTTAGATAATTGGCCAGGATATGGGTTCTCTCGGTCGAGATATTAGATTTGCAAATGCTGAGGAGAGGATAATCCACAACATCTTTTTCTCTCAATGTTGAAAGAGCGTCGTTCTCGTTGATAATATTGAACAGGCAATTTGCAGGCATATCGCCATTTTTGACAATGACGTAGTGATTATAATCTTTATCAACCATGACAAGGTTATAATCATTGCTTCCAATATATCCGGAAACCATGATTTTGCCACCCTGTCTAAGAGTGTTCTCAACAATGCCGATGACCCTTGAATTGAGCGTGTTCGCCTGCTTCAGCTTGATGTCTCTGATAATTTCGGTCAGGTGATGTGCCGGAACAATATAGTCTTCAATCACATACGCCGGGCCAAAATTTGGAGAATCAAGACGTGTGGCACCATCAGAACTTGGAATTTTTTCCGCAGGATTCTGAATCTTGCCGAAATCCTTAAAATCAACAGACTGCGAGTAGACGCCTGTCTGTGTGAAGACAAAAGACGTCATACGGAATGGGCGAAGTCCGGCTTCGTCCGGCTGACCATTAAGATCAGTGATCATCTTGACCTTGATTTCGGCCATTTCAGGATCGCGGCGCAAAACGGCCTGCATGATCGGACGCCAGACATGATCGGTCATGAGAGTGATGTCGCGCTCATTATTCTCGTCGGCGATCTGGATGGCCTCGATCATCTTCTCCCTGATGCTTGTAGGCATCAAAAGTTCAATGGCCGCTTTATCTTCGGCGACAATTGTCCTGGCTTCTTCAACAGGCATGGTGAACAATTGAGAAATCGGCTTCGAAGAACCATCAAGAGACCAACCGTTTTTAGTCTCGTTAACATTGAGGAATTCAGAAAGAAGGCCACGCTCTAAAAACGTGAAAGAACTTCCTCCAAATTCATTCTCAAAAATAAGCCTGCGCATCATATCCATGTTTTGTCGCCTTTCACTGCATTCCATGAAGTTTTAAAGGATTTAAACAAAAAATCAAACGAAAAAAGAAACACAAAAAACAATATATTCAATTATTTAGCTAATTTAATCTACATATAATGGCATACAAAAATGAAATCACATAGCAAACCATACCGATCAGACGTGATTGATTTGATTTTCTTTTTCATTGTGGTGGAAAGAACGCTCGATTCCACCTTATTCAATTTTCAGTTTTAGAATATATTAAATCTGCGGTATTAGTCTGTTTTTCAATTCTAATCCGCCTACACGGCGGTTCACAAAGCGGCTGTGACATTCCGTGTCCACGCTCTCTTCTAAGCCGCCTATGCGGCGGTTCACAAAGCAACAGAGATTCAGCCGCCCGCGAAACACTTCTAAGCCGCCTATGCGGCGGTTCACACTAGGATTTTAACATAAAACCATTTTAAGTCAAAGCTTTTATTAAAAAATGATCGTTTGACCTTCATTCAGATGGGTAGATTATAAGCCATTGTTTTTAAACAGAATTTTTGATACCCATAAATATGAAGGTCAACGAAACGAATTATGAATTAAACTCTAAACCGGGAGTGTTTTTAGTTTGATGATATTGATCGGCAAGTTCGGTTACCTTGCAAACCTTAGGAAATATCTCGTTTGACCAGCGTTTTCCGTTGAACAAACCATAATGTCCTACGCCCGGCTGGATATAGGAAAATTTCATTTCATCTGGAAGTTTTCCACATAAATCCAAAGCCGCATATGTCTGACCAGGCGGACAGATGTCATCTCTCTCGCCTTCAACAGTAAATAAAAATGTATCCTCAATTGTATCGAGATTGACAAGACGATCTCGCCAATAAAATTTATGATTTGGCAGATCATGCTCCTGGAATACTTTAGATATCGTCTCGATATAAAATTCGGCTGACAAATCCATTACTGTCTGATATTCATCATAAAATTTACGATGCGTCACAACTGATGGCGCATCTTCCGTGACGATCGATCTGAATTGTTTCAAATGAGCTGATATGTGTCGGTCCAAATTCATGGATATAAACGAAGCAAGCTGTATATAACCAGGATAAACTTTGCGACCTGCTCCTGAAAATCCATAAGGAACGGTATCAATCATAATCTCCTTAAACCACTGCAGGTCTTTCGTCTTCGCAAGGTGATTGACTTGTGAAGGATTAATCCTCGTATCAATCGGCCCCCCCATAATGGTCAGACTGATAGGCGTCGAAGGTTCCTTATCCTCAGCCATAATAGCCGTGGCAGCAAGGGCGGCCACAGTTGGCTGGCAAACGGCAAGTGTATGAACTCCAACCCCCAGGCGGCGCTGGAATAGAATGATATGGTCTATATATTCATCCAGGCCAAACCGACCAGCGTTTACCGGAATATCTCGGGAATCTCGCCAATCAGTAATATAAACATCATAATTTTGCAGAGATGTTCTGACCGTTTCTCTCAATAAAGTCGCAAAATGCCCAGACATCGGAGCGATTATAAGCATTTTAGGCTGTGGCGGAGCATCAATTTTTTCGAAATGCCTTAAATCACAAAATGGAGAATAACAGACGACCTTATCGGCCACCTCATACAATCTGCCATTCGAGCCAACCTGGTTAATACCAAACTTCGGCCTTTCATGAGATATTCCAGAATGGCTAAAAATATCCAGCCCAGCTTCGATTTGCCTGGCTGGGATACCAATAGGACCAGGGAAAGCAAGCAATCCAGCTATAGGAGCAGCCATACCAGCAGCAACACGAACAGGAGCAAGAAGGCTATCCTGTAATTGATAAGAGCTGTAGATATCCATAACCTTTTATCCAATCATAAAAAATATCCTTTTTCCATATTATTCCAATAATCCGAAAGCTGTTTGCTTTTTCGTATTTAGAAATTATATATCAATATATACGTCACTTTTTGCAATTTTGATATTACATATTAATAAAATAAAATATGAAAACATATGCGGAAAACGCTCATGTCAAACTCAAAAGATTTAGACGACCTACGACCAGGGTTGATCAGAACCCATAAAGATCTTGAAAAAGCCTTGGAAAAACATGGATTCGTTTTGATTAGGAAGAAAAAACATGCAGTATGGCGACTAGGAAACCGAAATATAACATTGCCTAAAACATCAAGCGATTGGCGATATTTAGCAAACGTAGTCTCCGCAATGAGAAAAATCATTATTGATGTTCAAAATACAAAAAAAGAACAAAATAATAAAAATATTGACTTTCCTGAGCCATAAGTGTTTTATATACAATTAATATATTAATAGACGGAAAAAATTATGGTTATTATTGAAAATATAAGAGAAATAGTTTCTTTTTCTGATGGTGAAGGAATTTATCTGGTTGGTCCGACTGGATGGGTGAATAAATATGAATTCGTCACCGTTGAGCGTGATGGTGCATTTTGGCTTATCAAATCAGATAGTGAAGATGTTATCGCTCGTGCCCTCATTCAGCCTGGTCATTCGATTAATAATGGTTTTATCATCGGAGAATTTAAAAGTGAAAAATCGAGGGCAATCAGCTTTCTTGATACAGTTGTAGTTGGGAAATTAGAAAATGCTTAAAGGTGAATCTGTTTTTTTGCAAACGAGAACACATTTAAGCATTGAACGATTAATTGAATTCGCATCCTTGTTCCTGGTTGTCTGCGATGATCTTTTCGAATTTATCGTGATCATTAATAAAAATGTATTTTGCCTCAAACCGTCCTGAATGAATTGCATCCATAAGTTCTGGTGTAGAAGCATCTTCGCAATTATTTTTATCTTCAGGTTTCCAGTTTCTTAATACCTCTACCAATTGTTTTAGCATTCCCCTCATATACCTTAATTCTCTTTCAATTTGTTGTCTTTTAATAGAAAAAGCTTTCTTCCATTCATCATCGGTTGAAGTCAATTTTTTAACGGTAACTATTTCCCTATTTTTAAAAATATCAATTTCAGTTGCCGTCAAAAGATGATTGAATCCTTCAGTCATATTTTTAATGTTTTTAATAATAGACTTTATTCCGTCTATAACTCCTTTATTTGATACTTCTAGAGGTTTATAAAAATGACCAGAGCATGGAGATGTTCTATATCCAGCCCCTGTTGGCTGACGATATCCATGTTGTGCCATATTTCCGGTTTGGAGAACTGCTATTCCGCGAAAGCAGCATTGGCAAGTTTTTACGATTTTGTTCGGATTAACGGGAGTTGGGTTTTCTCTTGGCTTACGGCCTTTAACGACGTGATCTTTTAATTGATTGACCGCTTCAAAAATTGGTGCGACTTCATCAACCAATGATTTCATGGCCAAGAAAGCAGGATGATTTTCTATTTCCTGATCTCTGTTTTTATAAATTTAGGCTATGTGCAAAAACTGGTTGGAAAACTAACCCCACGGTTAACCATTCCATCCATATTCCCAACACGTTTCATGATGAATCCTGGAATCTTGCGATTCTTCAGATTCTCAACCGCGTGACCG
>Ga0315298_1000428_pt1 | contig 80248 bp, 54 predicted proteins | sample WHS_1_MG_FD_203077 | JGI IMG/M metagenome (GOLD analysis project Ga0315298, IMG submission 203077) | Extremophilic microbial mat communities from Washburn Hot Springs, YNP, Wyoming, USA - WHS_1_MG | ecosystem: Environmental > Aquatic > Thermal springs > Hot (42-90C) | place: USA: Wyoming... | reverse complement strand
TGCATGGCCAACCCCGGCGCGCAGTGGACTGCGCGCCCTACCTTAACTATGCGTGTCCGTAGCTTTGCGTTAAAAATGCGGGCGCATAAGGCCATGCATCCCTACCAACGCAAGAAAATTTTCTTGCGTAGGGACACATCACCGAGGCGTCCGGTAGGTGTGGCCATGCAACTGTTATTGCGCTGTCAGGCGCGCGGCCATCTTGGCCGCAGGTCTTCTGCGACCGGGACGGTCGGGCGCAGGGGTAGATTGGCGCGCGGCCATCCTGGCCGCAGTGCCATCAAGGCGGGCGGAGCATGGCAGGGGCTTATTTCGGGTGGGACAGTTCCGGAGCTGTGAAATAAGGTGATGTAGCAGTGTTAAGCGTGGTGTTGTTTCTGCGGGCGTGGACGCCCGCGCGCCTTTGGGCAGATTTGGCGCGCGGCCATCCTGGCCGCGGGTCTTCTGCGCCCCAGATAGGCGCACTCCGTAGCCGCGCTCGTAAGGGCGCGGAAAAACAAGATTCAAACCTGGAAGCCGGGCCTGCATGGCCAACCCCGGCGCGCAGTGGACTGCGCGCCCTACCTTAACTATGCGTGTCCGTAGCTTTGCGTTAAAAATGCGGGCGCATAAGGCCATGCATCCCTACCATTGACATTGGTAGGCACATCCCGTGCACACTGGAGCAATGTGTCCGCGACTGAGAATGGTATGGACGCCTCGCCATCTAACGCAGAATTTACTGCGCCGGTACGACCGTCTTGGTAGGGTGGGCAGTCCTCTGCACGCCGGACGTTTTCTGGTGTACGCATGGGAGCGGGCAGCGGACTGCGCGACCTACCTTACTTTGTGCCTCATGGTCTCTGTGGTTATGAACTGAAAGATGCGGGTTTCGACGGTGCTGGAACGCCGGGGCAACAACCGAGCTGGGATCATAGCCAGCCGCCATAAACTCTCTGCTCCTTTGCAGTTCACTATGACACGCAGGAAAACAGAAAACGCGTCTGAAATTTGGAATGGCGAGAGATACCGGGTGCACCGGGCCAGAAGACATGGATGCCCGGCCCAGCGACACGCTGCGGCAGTTGCGAGATTTTACGCGGTCATACGCGCGCGGTGCGAAGCCAAACTAACCAAATGCCTTTTCCTCGTTGCGTTGAGGCCGGAACACAAATTTCCCTTGGGCACGGGGCATTGCCACTCTGCCATTCGAGCACCAGTTCCTCGCCAGATTCCGTCACCCGGATTGCGCGTGTACACGGTTGTTGGTCTTGGCGGGTGTGGCCGGAGCATGTGTTGTGGTAAGCGCCAGTTGCGGTTCACCAGACGATACACCGTTAAATGCGCGTTTTACCAGCTCTGGGTCGCCAGGGTAACGTTTCGGGCGCGGTCCAAAAGTGTATTTGATATTCTTCCAGTTGTCGCCCGGCATGTAATTTGTGCCGAGTGCACCGCTTGGGTCGTACCCGCAATGGACCATGCAATTTTGACAACGCACATCGCGTGCGACGCCGTTAACCACACCGTATCGCTCCCAGTCAACCGTTTCGAGCATCTCGATATAGCTCGAATAGTGCGCGTCTGTGATCAGATAGCATGGTGCTTTCCACCCCATGACATTGTAGGTCGGGATCGCCCAGGCTGTGCAGGTTAACTCGCGCAAGCCGGCCAGGAACTCGTGATAAACACGTGTACCGAGGATGTTAAACTGTTCACTCCACGCTAGAATCCGGGCAAATTTTTCCCTCGTCAACGTGCGGGTCAGAAAGAATTCATTTGCGTCCTTGCCGAGGCGCGTGACCAAATCGTGCTTGGCAGCGTCGAAATCGTATCCAGGCGAAATTGTATGCGCGTCCACTCCCAACCAGGAAAAGAACCTGAACATGTCCTCGATTTCAGCCACATCAGTTTCACGGTAAACTGTTGTGTTTGTGGCAACCTGGAAGCCGAGTTGTTTAGCTAGTCGAATTGCGCGAACTGCCTCTTTGAACACACCTGGGCGCCCCACGATCATGTCGTGCGTGCGTTCAAGCCCGTCAATGTGGACGTTCCAATACAGCCACTTTGTCGGCCGGATGACCGGCTTGTTCCGGGCCGTACCGTTCGCGCGTCGGATTGCCTCGGCTTCGCGGTCTGTGATCAGGTGTTCGGCGACAAGGTGCGAAATATAGGACTGATCAGACGAATCGGACGGATCATGTTGGGCAGCGATGTAATCTAATAGCTTGCGCCGCATCAACAGGCCGTTCGTGCAGATGTAAACAATTCGCCGTTGCCTGAGCAGTCCTTCGACAAGCTCTTCAATGTACGGGTAAATGAGCGGTTCACCCCCGCACACGGATACCATCGGCGCATCGCATTCGGCTGCTGCGGCCAGGCATTTGTCCAGTGGCACAATTCGGTCAAGACTGCTCGAGTACTCGCGGATTCGACCGCATCCGGCGCAGGCAAGATTGCATGCATGAAGCGGTTCAAGCTGCAATACGATTGCAAATCGCTTCGTACCGCACAATTTGTGTTTGAGGATGTGAGCGGCGATCTTGGCCGTCAAAGCAAATGGCATTCGCATGGCGTCAATCCTGCTTTACCGGCAGCACATTTGCACTGAGTTGGCTGCTGCAACTTGAACCGCGAGGTTCGTCAGGCTGCGGCCTGGCTCGGGTAAGCCCGGGCATGAAAAAGCTTGCCGGTGAAACCGTGCCGGACAGATTAACGCCGCTGCAACCGACGCAACACATAATCAGCACGCCGACCATGCACCTGAAAGTGGCTTTTTTAATTTGCAGGTTCAAACAGCCGCACGGCTTACACCATTCACATGCAATTAACCGGCACAAACAACCGGCCCGGTACTTCAGGCCGCGCCGCAAAATGCGCGTTTTGACCTGCACAAACATCTAGGAACGCTTGATACCAAGTGTCCTGTCAAATTCAGCCGTGAACCCGTTGACGGCGTCTTTGATCTTGGGTACCTGCTGGAAAAGCAACGTGAGGTGTTGCCGCGCTTTTTCAGATGTGTTGGCCGCCATCTCGGCTGCAGTCACGATCACTGTCAAGTGATTTGCAATGTCGTGCCGCAATGCCGACAGTTTTAGATTCAATTCTTCAATCTGCTTTGGTGCCAAAGTAATCGGCTCCTTCGGCACGTGCACTGGTCGTTCAAACAAGGGCATCGCCGTAAGACTCATCAACCCCACAAAATAAAGCAAGCTCGTTTCTGCACATTTTCGCAGGCAAAATTATGCCGCTCCGGTGGGCTTGGCCCAGTCTGACGCCGGTTGCGGATTGCAATCGGAGCGCAGCTTGCCAATCTTATGCCCGTGCAACGCGGGTTTTACGGCGGCGACAACACGTGAGCATGGACGACTTTGTTCCAACGATGCGTCCGGTGCCGGGCGACCGGCTGGTGCGGTATGTGGGTGACCGCATACGGTTCAGCCTGTGTGACATGCGCGGTCGGCCTTTACCGGCAGGTTGGTCGGCTCGCTTGCGCACAAACATTGGCCGCGCCAAAACTTTGCTTGCCGAATACGTACAGGCACATGCCAAAAACCTGCCACCAGCAGGCGCATCATGGCGTGACATCCCGATGATGCCCCAAGGCAACGAATGGGTTGTGACATTGCCCTTGGTCGAGGTGGGGTATTTCAAGGCCAAGCCGTACGCACTCGATACGCGTGGTTGGCAACACTGGCCCGATGGACCTGACGTGGGTGTGTCTGTGCACCCCGACTACACACGTTCGGCCAACACAATTTACTGCGCTTTCACGCGGCTGTTTGGGCCTGCCAAAGCGCGCATGTACGCAAAAGACCTCAAACTTGAAATGCAGCTACGGCAACTCGACCACCAGGGCTACACCGTTATTCCGCCGTCGGGCAAACTGCGCGAGCTAACTGCGCATCTGGATCATATCATTGGCGTCCTTGGCTGCCGGATACTGCATCTGCTGCCGATTAATCCTACTCCAACAACATACGCGCGGCTCGGGCGCATTGGCAGTCCGTACGCAAGCCTTGACCTGACTGGCATTGATCCTGCGCTGGTTGTGTTTGACCGGCGCACAACCGGCATAGACCAGTTTTGCGAACTTGCGCATGGAGTTCACCAACGCGGTGGCAGGCTGTTTCTCGACATCGCCATCAACCACACAGGTTGGGGGTCAGCCTTACACGAGAACCATCCGGAATGGTTCATGCGCAAACCCGACGGGCAGTTCCTCAGCCCGAGTGCATGGGGTGTAGTGTGGGAAGACCTCGTCGAGCTTAAACACGACAACGTGGCGCTTTGGGATGAGTTGGCCGAGGTGTTTTTAACCTGGTGCAGACGTGGTGTTGACGGTTTCAGATGCGATGCAGGCTACAAGGTACCCGTGCCAGCATGGCAATACATTATCGCACGTGTCAGACAGGAGTTCCCCGAAACCGTTTTCCTGCTCGAAGGCCTCGGCGGCTCTTGGGAAGCAACCGAGGTGCTGCTTACCGAGGGCGGTATGCAATGGGCATACAGTGAACTGTTCCAAAACTATTCCGGTCACGACGTTGCAACCTACCTCGACTACGCGCTGCGCCAAAGCCAACGCGTCGGGCTGTACGTGCATTACAGCGAAACGCACGACAACAACCGGTTGGCCGCGCAAGGCCGCGCATGGTCACTGCTGCGCAATCGGCTTTGCGCACTCAGCAGTGTCAATGGCGCATTCGGATTCACCTGCGGTGTCGAGTGGCTCGCTCCGGAAAAGATTGATGTGCACGAAATTACCGGTCTTGCTTGGGGGAACACAGACAATCTTGTGGCTGAGCTTGGGCGTCTGAACAAGTTGCTGGCTGATCATCCGTGTTTCTTCGACGGCGCGCGCCTGACACGGCTCAGCCAGGTTGATTCGCCTGTTTTTGCTCTGCGGCGTGACTCAGCCGAAGGCAAAGATTCGGTCCTGGTGCTCGTGAACACCGACACTGCAAATCCGCAAACGCTGGTGCTGAAATCTGAAATGTTGGCGGGGCTGACCGAACTGAAACTGGACCTGCTTGGCCAGCCCTTGCCAGAAATCACTCGTACGCAAGACGGACATTTCTGCTTTACCGTTGCACCGGCAGCAAGCTATTGCCTCGCTGAAACAAAAGAACCGCGCGGCTTGAGCGGCGAATCATACCGGCGGGCACGTGCACAAGCTGCCTGGGCGTTGCAAGCTTTGGCCAAGACCATGCCAGTTGAACAAATCCCAGAGTTTGATTGGCGATGGTTGGCTGAACAAGTCGAACGATCCCCACGCAATTTTCTGGCAGCAGCTACCGCGTTAAGCCGAATTAAAAACGGTGCCACACTTGCCGAATTGATCCAGCGATGCGAACAGGGCGAGTTAGTCCAGCAAGTAACCGTTTGGCGTGTGGCCGACCAACGCCGTATCACGGTGGTACCGGCCGCGCACTGGTTGTTGCTTGAAGACACTGTCCCGTTCAGCGCCACACTCAAACTTGATGCAGCAGATGTGTTCCCCGAACACGTCAGGTCCATACCGGCGGGGACGAATCACATTGCATGCTTTGGCCCGTACAGTTTTACCGCCAATGCCATGCTCACGGTCGAAAGATACGGGCCAACCTCCAAGCACATACAAGCCCGCATCCGGTTCGTCTCGCCCGATCCAACGTTTCCGGCTGTATTTTACACACCTGACCCAGACGCACTTGTGTTGCTGACAAATGGGATTGGGGGCATGGCGCGGTTGTGTGTTGACCTTGGCCGCGTCAGATCCAAATACGACTGTGTGCTTGGGGCAAATCTGCATCCGGCTGTGCCGGTTGACAGGCACGTGTTCGTGAAACGGATTCGTGTCTGGATCAATGCCGATGGGTTTATCTCGCCGTTGGACGGGAAAAATCTCGTTGCATTTGAGCCGGGGCCGCCTGCTGTGTGGCGGTTTGTAGCAAACGCAGGTGATGCACGTACTGTGCAGGTCAATATGACTGCCCAAATGATAGCAGGCGCAAACACGATCGTTTTCAATTTCACGCGCCCAACTGCCGAGCTCGCCACCGGTAAACAACTCCCACCCGAAACCGATGTGCGCCTGACGGTGCGACTCGATATCGAAGACCGAAATTTTCACTGGGAAACGCAGCGTAATCCGGGTTCAGAATACCATTTCACAACACACACCAAACCGTTGCCTGACAAGCCCGGCTTTGTTTTTGCGCCTGCGCCTGACCGGCAATTGCGCGCGTTCAGCTCGGTAGGGTTTTATCATCCGCAACCGGAATGGAGCCAGAACATACCCCACCCAGTCGAGGCAAGTCGCGGCTTGATTGCGACGGGCGATGCGTACAGCCCGGGCTGGTTCGAGTTACCCATCCCAAAAGGCGCAACGATAACCCTTGTCGTTACCGCTGAGCCATCTGACCCGGAACCGCATGAGCTGCAAATCGAAAATCGGAGATCGGGAATCGAAAGCAGCGGCGACTCGTTTGCAGAGCAACTTGCACGCGCTGTCCGTGCATTTGTTGTCAGACGGAACAACGGCAAAACCGTCATTGCAGGGTATCCGTGGTTTCTCGATTGGGGTCGGGACGCGCTGATTTGCGCCCGTGGACTGCTCGCAGCCGGCCTGGTGGACGAAGTCAGTCAACTCCTGCTCACGTTTGCGCGCTTGGAAGAAAACGGGACATTACCCAACGCACTTGCAGGTGAGACAGCCACAAATCGCGACACATCAGACGCGCCGCTGTGGTTCGGCATCGCGTGTGAAGAAACCGCTGCTGTTGCCGGACAAGACTTCTATAAAACGCAAATCGGCAAAGGTACCTTGACCATTGTAGACGTGCTGCGCAACATCGCTCTCAACTACATCAAGGGTACGCCAAACGGCATACGAATGGACCCGGACTCGTGCCTCATCTGGAGTCCGGCACATTTCACCTGGATGGACACGAGTTTCCCGGCTTGCACACCGCGGGAGGGGTACCCAATCGAGATTCAGGCGCTCTGGGTCAGGCTTCTGCGGCAGTTGAACCGGCTCGATCCGCATAACAAGACGCATGACTGGAACGAGCTTGCTGGTCGTGCAGCCGTGTCACTGGACAAATTCTACTGGTTAGCTGGGCGCGGTTACTTTGCCGATGTGTTGCTTGCAAAACCGAATCAACCTGCTGCCGAAGCCGTTGCTGATGATGCATTGCGCAGCAATTTCATGTTCGTAATCAGCCTCGGGTTGATCACTGACAAACGCGCAAGACAAGCGCTCGACGCTGCCATACGGTACCTGCTCGTGCCGGGTGCAGTCAGGTCGCTCGCGCCGTTGCCGGTCACGGTTCCGCTCAAAATTTATGCGCCTGATGGTCGTTTGCTCAACAACCCAACCGAACCGTATTGGGGCAGATACGAAGGCGACGAGGACACTCACCGCAAACCGGCTTATCACAATGGCACGGCTTGGACATGGACACTGCCGGTTTTCTGCGAGGCACTGGCGCGTGCGTGGGGTTTTGCACCTGAGGCGGTCCACGCAGCACGTTGTTACCTGGCAAGTATCGCGCAGCTAATGAGAGAGGGTTGTCTGGGGCACATCCCTGAAATACTCGACGGCGACGCGCCGCACACACAACGTGGCTGCGACGCACAGGCATGGAGCGTCACCGAAACGTTGCGTGTATGGAAACTGCTCGAAGAGGCCGGGCGCGTCTGAAAATGCACAATTGAAGACGCGCATCGTCACCGGGGTGAAGCGCCGTAAAATTGGCCGCACATGCTCTGAGCGCCATTTTGTCGCGCAGCCAATGCAGAAGCGCGGAACTGCATTTCAAACATGCCCAATCAATCGAGCAGGGCAGGAAAGAGGCTTGAAAAAACGCCTCTCGCGTTGCCTCACGGGTTCAGTACAAAGTTCTCGATCAAAATAACCAGGATACCCATTAGGCCGCCCCCGGCAATCACACCGCCGCAGATCGGTTCCTGGTTTTGCACCAGCATACGGTTTGCGGTCGTGTCCGGCTTTTTGAACGCGCGCCCAGCCAGCCAGAAAAACAGGCTGCCGAGAAACATTGCAAAGCATGTGTTAAACGGGATCACCGCTGCCAGACCGACACCAACGCCGGACAACCAAAACCTGCCCTTTGTTGCGAGTCGAATGCTCTCAAGGCCGATACCGAGCAAACCTCCAAACAGTGCCGCCCAGCGGGCTGATACAGGCAGATTCGACAAGCCCTGCGTAAGCGCCTCGGCAACGGCTTTCCAGATGTTGACTGCCGGCATGGGATATTGATCGGTAACAAGTCCAGCCGGGCCGTTGCGTAGAAACACAAGGTAAAACACCGGCACAGCTACAAATGCACCAGCCAAAATGCCGAGCACATGCCCGATTGCTTGCAGACGCGGCTTGGCACCGAGCATGTAGCCCGGCTTGATGTCCATGAGCAGATTTGATGCGTTGCCGGCAACCTCGGCAGTGATGCCGGCTGTCATGATGTTGGTTTTGATGTTGCCCGGATCGAGCACGCCGTAGGTCAATTGGGTTAGCTTGCCCATTGCACCTGTAGGGGTGATTGAAGTCAGCGCGGTCGAGTTCACACCAATAAGTGTGAAAATGAACACCAACGGCACGGCTATTGCACCCAGCCATGGTTTAACGCCGAAAAACTGATGCGCAAGCAGCACAACTGCCGTGCCAACCACAGGTATCCCAATTACAAAGACACGCATCGGTAACTCGATTTGGGCGAGGATATCATGTTCAATGGCCTTGCCTTTCTTGAACACGCCGCGAAATGCACCGAGCAGAATTTGGGGCTTGGCAAAAAAGGCCAGCAACGATGCAGTTGTCATCATTGCCACACCACCCCAAAGTGCCCAGGCCGTGATGGCGCGGAAACCGTAGTGAACCGTACCGTCCGGCCCGATGCGCCCGTGCACATCGCCCAACGCTATTCCGTATGGCGCAAGGATGAGGTAATTGATCAGCGCGCCGATCATCAGCGACACGCCTACACGAATGCCCATCAATCCACCTGCGGCCATCATCACAAAGTCAGTGTCAGCACGCACAGTCAGTTCACGCAGGTCTATCCCACCAATTCTTGGCGTCGTCAGCTTGTACAACCAGCCGTCGAGAAACTCCGGAATGGCAAGAAAACCTAACCGCACCTTTTCCATTATAAGATGGCTCTGCATAAGTTTCACCAATGCAGACAGTGCACCGGCACTGACGAGCATTTTCGCCTTGAACATGCCCTCGGCCGCATCGCCCGAATGCAATGCGTCCATGACAATGCCGGCTGCGCGGCCTTCGGGAAACGGATGTTGTTCGTCGTTGATGAAACGGCGTTTGAGCGGGAACGCAAACAACACACCCAGCAACGCAATTGCGATGACCCAGAGCATTGTCGAATACATCGGTACGACAGTGTTTGTGACCATCATGTATGCGCCTAGACTGGAAATCATCGGTGCGGTCATATAGCCCGCCGCAGTTGCAATTGACTGCATTGCGTTGTTTTCCAGGATGGTAAATTCCTTTCCCAAGCCGATTTTGGTGAGGATTTTGAACATGGCAAAGGCGAGGATGACGGAGGTGATCCCAACGCCCAACGTCCAGCCGGTTTTGGCACCGACGTAAAGATTTGTCAGTGACAAGACCCCTCCCAGACACATGCCGGTTGTTGCCGACCGGATTGTTAGTTGAGGCATGTCGCCGCGCCAGACGTTTTCAAACCACCACCGATCTTTTTGTTCGAGTGTCCAGGTGCGAATCTGTTCTTCAGTCAGTTGTTTTATTGCCATGATTGACGGTCATGCTGCATCCGGTTGCAAGACGGGCATCAAGCGAGTCACCTACCCACGCATCTCGATTAACCGGCTGCGTAATTGATCAACCTGCTGTTCGAAACGCGCCGAATGCAGTTTTGGCTTTGCATGTTTTGTGGATGATTCGTATTGCGGCCTAGCGTACCGATTTATGGAACCGAATTCTTCAATTACGTGACATGGGGGCACCCCGAGCAGAAAACGGGCTAGAGGTTGCCGTAAAATTCTTCCACAATAGTCTTGAAATTGTTTTCGCGAATTTTGATTATTTCCATCTCGCGTTTAGCGTTTTCTTCGGAATCGCTTGCGTGCGCTGCATTAACCAGAATTGTCTGCCCGAACTCACGCCGGATCGAACCCGGCGGCGCAGCAGACGGATCAGTCGGTCCCAATACATCTCGAATCTTACGTACAGCCTCAACCCCTTCGTAAACGAGCGCAATGCATTTCTCGGTGCCGGGTAAATCGCGTTGTTCAGGTGGGCAGTCGCTAGAGGCGCGCCCGGACATGAACCTGACGATATTGTCGAACTGGTTCGCCGCGAACAACGGACACAATATCTCGCCCATCTGCGCGGCTTGTTCGGGCGGAACATTGAACCCGAATTCACGCTCGATTGCAGCTTTGGCACGGGCAGCAACAACATCCTTGAGTTTCGTGCGTAATGTGTCGCGTACCGGCCTGTAAAATTCCTCGGCTTGCGCAACACTCATCCGGTGCACTTTGATAGCCACAATGAACAGGCCTGTGCGCGAGAAAAAGTCTATCATGTTGCCCGGCCGACCGGTTGGGAACCTGAAATTGTCGGGCTTGATAAGGACAAGTGTCCGCTGCGGTTTCTCGCCGGGCGGATAAGTGATCACGTTTTCAAGCAAGCCACCGTCTGTGTCGGAATATCTGGCCCAGAGCTTGAGTTTTGCCTCGGCTTCAGCAGGCGTTGGCGCAGCGAGCACGGCCGGCTCGAAGTATCTTACTTTGCCGTGTTCGTCTGTGACGATGTCACCGTACGTATCGCGTATTGTTTGGCCGCCGTGCCTGTCGAGACTAAACTCACCCACCACAGTGCGCGTCTTGCGTACTGCATCTTCACCGCGCAGGATGAGCATCATCACGCGCCTGCGCCGGCCTGTGTTTGGGTCAGGCCCGATATTCCGCAAGATATACTCTCGTATCAGTTCCTGGATAAACCGGTCCTGCGGATCATCGGACGAAACAGCCATTTCAGCGTAAGCACGGACAAGCTCAGCGCTCGGGGCGAACATGCGCGCGGCGACAAGCTCGAGACCGGTGCGACTTAACAACCGACTGATTATTCCGCCCGTCCGAGACTTAAACAGCGAATAGGGCGTGATAATTACGTATGCAAGTTGCTCGGCCATTACTGATTCGCTCGTTGTGGACCGCCGGGAGCGGATTGTGCAGGGTCAACTGGTGTCCCGGCTGCAATTTTACCACCCAAAATCTTGAACATGACCGTGCCACAGGTCGGGCACTTACCTTTAATCGCCCGGCGCCCGTTTTTCATCGTCTCCTCGATTGCCTCGGCAATTTCTTTCCGAGCCTTACATTTGACACAATAGCCTTCTGCCATAACGGGTCCTCCGTCGTAACACGCAACTGCGTTGGACAAACGGTTGCCGTACCTTAAAGTCAACGGGCTGCCAAGGTCAAGAAAACGTTCAGAAACATGGCGCGGCAAATGTATAACCTGCTGATTATCAACGAGATATGTTCTAGGCCGTTCGGCGGCGTCTTTGCCTTGGGCCGCCTCAGGTTTGCAGCTCTGCCGAACCGGCATTGGCAGTGTCAATCGGCGGCTTAGCTACCAGCCCAGCCCGGGCACTCTAACTTCCGGAAAATCAACGGCTTGCAAATTTGGGTTTACATTTTGTCACGCAACCAAGCGCGTAAAGTTGGCTTGAGGACTTTGCCGCTGGCATTGCGGGGCAGGGCAGGTACGAAGTGTATCCAGCGCGGCACTTTGTAATCTGCCAGACGCGATTTTAGGAACTGAGTCAGTGCTTCAGACTGAATTTGGACGCCTTCTTCCGCAGCAACAAATGCAACCGGTTGCTCGCCTCTGCGTGGGTCGGGAGCACCAACAACAGCAGCTTCTTTTACACCTGGAAACTGGTAAATGACCCCCTCAATCTCGCGCGGGTAAACATTCATTCCATGCACAATCAGCATGTCTTTCTTGCGATCAGTGATGTAAAAGTAGCCGTCTTCATCGCGGTAACCAATGTCACCTGTTAGTAACCAGCCTTTGCGAAACGCTTTGGCAGTCTCAACCGGGTCATTCCAATACCCGATCATTACGTTGCCACCGCGCACGCATACTTCGCCAACCCCGCCCGGCGGTAAAATGTTGCCATCGTCATCCTGAATGCTGACCTCGACATCAAAAATCGGCACGCCAATCGAGCCGGGTTTGCGTACGCCTTTGACCGGGTTAAGTGACACAACCGGACTGGCTTCGCTCAGGCCGTACCCTTCGATGAGTGGTATGCCGAATTTTGCCTCGAACCCTTTCAGCACTGCTACCGGCAACGGCGCAGCGCCACTGACGCAGATACGCAAGGGCAGGTGAATCGGCCCGGGTGCACTAACCAAGCTGCGATAAAATTGCGGAAACGCCGGCAGTATTGTTGCTTCTCGCTGACAAATTTCCTGGAGCGCATTCTTGAGTGGATGCACGGATTTAACCAGGACAATCGAACCACCGCATAGAAGCGGGAGCAGTAATCCAACTGTCAACATGTAGCTGTGAAACAATGGTAGCACTACTGCAAACCGATCGCCTTCAACCAGCTCGAGCACAACCCTGCAACTGTTCACATTATGGAGCAGATTGCCATGGGAAAGCATTGCGCCTTTGGGCCGGCCAGTGGTGCCTGAGGTGTAGATGATCACTGCAAGATCCGAGGCCGACTGTTGGCTCAACGCACTTTGTTGCAGTTCAACTGCAGTTTGGGCAGGTGTTTCAACTAGCAAATTATCAGTCCTGAACAATCGCAACCCGGACCGACTGCCAACCACAGCATCAAAATGCTCAGCCAACCGGTCATCGGTGATAACCACGTCAATACCCGCGTTTTGCAGAATGAATGCAATTTCGTCCGGCTTGAGGAAACAGTTGATCGGCACAACTATCGCCCCCAACGCCAACACACCAAAGAACGCTGGCACAAACTCAGGACAGTTTTTCAGCCACAAACCGACCCTGTCACCGGCTTTTACCCCGTAATCGTGGTGCAGGTGTTGTGCAACTGCGACACTGCAAGCCCATAACTCGCCATAGGTGAATTCAGCTTGGCCCCAGAATAGCGCAGGTTCATGTCTCCGTGCCGCTGCAGATTCTTTGAAAGCGGTAACCAGGTCCATGCGCAAAGTTTACAGGCAACTGTACCCGAGTAAACACCAATCAAACAAGACCCCGGAAAATCCGAACGCGCGCTGGTCAACCAATGTCAGTTGCAGCAAGCCCGTTTACAGGTTTAATTCGGACCGGGTTCCCCCAGTGTGCCGATTACATGTTCACCGCCCAACGCGTCGTATCCGATGAATTCGACCACGCCAGCCTTGTCGCGCAGTGTGAAATTGCCTGGGGAGTCTTCCTCCCGAATATCACCGCCTAGCAGGAAGTTGTCCCAGCCTTTGCCGCCGTAACGCCTTGCGAGTCGGACGCGAGTGATCTCGCCGGTTGGGTTATTAATGATGCGGCGTGCTTTGGCGCTGATCTCAGCGCGCGTCACTGTGTTTGTGTCCAACAAACAGCCGTAAAGCTCCAATAAGGTTTGGTGTGCCATGAGAGTGGGGAACCTGACCAAACGCACTTCTGTCTTGGGCAGGGCAAAGTAAACTACGCACGCGAGAATCGCGCCAGTAACCACGCCAGTACCGGTTACCTTCAAAAACCGCTTCGATACCGGTTTACCCGAACTAAATCGCACCAGGCCGATACCAAGCATACCCACAGCGGCCAAGCTGGCGCCCCAGTTCAAACCCGTAGTCAAAGCGCCGGTGCGGCTGTAAAGCCGTTGTTCCTTTTCTTTGAAAGGCGACCATTGCAACCACACGTCCTGTTGCATTTGATCCGGGGTAAGCGTAGCCGTCAGTTTCGTTGCCACTGGAGCGCCATCCACCCATTTGCGCAGCAACGGATGAACGACGATCCACTTGGCCGAGGACCAATACCCCCAACGCGAACCTTCTGGCGACATTTTCGGATAAGCCGGCCGGTAGCAATGCCCGACTCTGAAATGCTCCGCTTCAGCACGTTTCGGGCCGAACACATATAGCTCAATACTCAGCGGCCCGTTGTCAACGCCGGTCAGTCGCACGGGATAAACCGGTTTGTCGGTTTTGAACGTGAACGAGAGCGGGTGTGGCGTGCTGGTGTCGAGATTCGGATCGTCACGCCGTACTTTTATTGCAACAAACACCCAGCCGTCTTTTACATAGTTCTCGATGACCAGCTCGGCGTTGGTAGGAACGAAGTAGCCATTCTGATTGAGCCAGGCCGACAACGCCTTTGGATCATCGGAAGCAATTGTAGCGGTTTCAAATATGCCAACAAGCTTCCGCTCGAGGATCGAAATCGGTGTGGCTGCGCCAATTTGACCCGCCGCCTGCGTTCCTAGTGGGGGAAGCACCACTGCCAAATACGCAGACACCGCAAAAGCAAGCACCGCAAAAACACTTCGAGCGCGTAGACTGACCAACCGAATCAAGGCAACACACCCGACCAGTACACAAATGACCAACAAAAACACATAGACCCCGACCTCGAATTCGGCCCCCTCGCCAGAAGTTTCCACAGCAGCCGATATTGCAACCAGAAGGCATGCCACTATATCCAACCATTCGAGTCGCCCCGTTGGCCTGACAACCAGCAGCAAATACCCAATCCCAGCCAAGGCAAGGAAACCGACATAGTATCTGGTGACGTTGTGAATGATTCGCGGCCGAAACAGATGCTGTAATGTGGGAAACAGACCTGTGGTGGCCGCTTCAATGACAGGTTCGCTCGGCAACGGGACAACCCAGGCAAAGTTCGTCCCCTCGCCTATGAACCGGGTTTCAATGACCAGTCGCTCGATGCCGTTTGTGAAGTGAATCAGCACGCGCTGGTCCGGTATGGTTACATTAGCAGGGAATGCTGTGGGCGGAAAAACCTTGCCATCTGCCAAGGTCGTTATCGGCACCAAGAGGAGTAAAAGAAATGCTGCTAGCTGGCGCATTGCTGGGTACAAAAGTGCCCACAGGCACAGACCATGACAAGGGAAATAGTGCAGTCTAATGGGCTAAAAACGTCAGCCCATGGATTCGAGCAGACCGGTGACCTTCTCTCTAGCTTTGATGAGTTCAGCCAAACGTTCACGATGCTCGCTCAGAACTTGCGGCGGCGCTTTTTGCGTAAATTCGGGGTCGGCAAGCTTATGCTCGAGCTTGAGTATGTCAGCATTGATTTTCTCGAGCTGCTTAGCGAACCGCGCTTTTTCCGTGGCCAGCTCAATTACACCTTCAAGCGGCAAGTACAATTCGCCTAGGGCGGTATGCACTACCGGCATTTTTTGCGTAGGCGCGAACTCGGGAATAACCTCCAACCGCTCCGCGTTCAACAAAAGTTCAATCACAGTTATGTCGTGCGCAGACAGCTCGCGCACAGGTTTCAATATGAACCTGATGCGTTTGTTTGCCGGTATGTTGTACTCGCGGCGCAAATTGCGGCCACGTGTGACAAGCTCGTATTTTGCATTAACAAACTCCAGCACTGTATCATCCAGGCCGCACCGTGCTCGGAACTCGGCATCAAACGGCTGTGGCCAGGGAGCAAACATGATTGTCTTGCGGCCAGCGTCAGGTAAAAACTCAACGTTGTACCCCATTGCGTGCCATAGCTCCTCGGTTATGTGCGGCAGGAACGGATGGAACAGCCGCAGTGCATGGCTCAAAACGAAGTCAATCACTGCAAGCGTGTTTGCACGGCGCGCATCAGCCGTTGCACTGGGGGCCGGTTCAACATTTCGCGCAAGTACGGCCTTGCTCGCCTCGATGTACCAGTCGCAATACTCGCTCCAGAAAAACCGGTACAGCACCTGAGTAACTTCGTTGAACCTATACTCGGCAAACGCGCTGTTAATTTCGCGTATTGCCTGGTCGAGCTTGAGCAGGATCCATTTATCGTCGCTGGTTAGCAAAGCAGGATCAATCTTGCGCCGAATTTCAAGCGTGTTTCCGGCATCCTGTCGCACGGGTTGATTACAAGCGAGAGTGTGTTCTGCCGTAAAGACGCCGCCGGCACCTTTACCCTGCAATTGGCGGAACCGGCACGCATTCCAGAGTTTGTTGCAGAAATTACGGCCCAGCTCCACGTTCTTTTCATCAAACAACACGTCCTGGCCAAGCGGCGCGCTGCGCATCGTACCGAACCGCAATGCGTCTGCGCCGTACTTGTCAATCAACTCGAGCGGGTCGGGCGAATTACCCAGGCTCTTGCTCATCTTGCGCCCTAGCTTGTCGCGAATGATCCCGGTGAAGTACACGTTGCGGAATGGCACTTTACCCATGAACTCGTACCCGGCCATGATCATGCGCGCCACCCAAAAGAAAATTATGTCCGGGCCGGTCACAAGGTCCGTTGTGGGATAAAACTTGTTCAGCAATTCGTTCTGTGCATCTTTTTCCTTGTCTCCGGTCCAGCCCATGGTCGCAAACGGCCAGAGCCATGAGCTGAACCATGTATCGAGCACGTCGGGGTCTTGCTCCCAATTTTCCGGGTCAGGCGGCGGTTCGACTCCAACGTAAATTTCGCGTTTATGACTCTCGGTATTTGGGTCTGCCTGTTTGCGGTACCAAACCGGTATGCGATGCCCCCACCAGAGCTGGCGGCTGATGCACCAGTCCCGCAGATTCCGCATCCAGTGCGTGTAAGTTTTCACCCACCGGGCTGGGTGGAACACAATCTCGCGTTCTTCGACCGCCCGGATCGCCGCGTCAACACTTGGATACTTTAAAAACCATTGCTCGCTGAGCATCGGCTCGATCGGTACATGACTGCGTTGGCTGTAGCCGACATTGTGGACGTAATCTTCAACTTTAACCAGCAGACCAAGTTCCTTGAGCTGCTCGACAACAGCGTCACGCGCTTCCATACGGTCGAGCCCGGCAAATTCTTCGCCAGCGGCAGGTGTCATGCAACCGTCCAGCCCAATTACAACCGTGAACGGCAACCCGTGCCTGAGCGCAATTTCGTAGTCGGCAGGGTCATGCGCAGGTGTGACCTTGACGCACCCGGTGCCAAACTTCGGATCAACAATTTCATCCGCAATAACCGGAATGGGTTTGTTTTGCAAAGGCAGCAGTACTTTGCGCCCGATCAATTTTGTGTAACGGTCGTCGGCCGGATGCACAGCCACGGCCTCGTCCCCGAGCATTGTTTCTGGCCGCGTGGTCGCGACTACAACGAATTCATCTGGGCTGGTATTCCCGGATTCGTCAAGCAACGGATATTTCAAGTACCATAGCTGCCCCTTTTCTTCGATCATCTCGACTTCTTCGTCTGAAAGTGCAGTGCGCGCTGCCGGGTCCCAGTTCACCATTCGCATGCCGCGATAAATGAGGCCATTCTTGTAAAGCTCAACAAACACCTTCTGGACGCAACGCGAGTAATCCGGGTCCATCGTGAACCGTAACCTGCTCCAGTCACACGAACACCCGAGTCGCTTGAGCTGTTGAATGATTATGTTGCCGTGTTTTTCTTTCCAGGCCCAGACGTACTCGAGGAATTTCTCGCGCCCGAGTTCATCCCTGTGTTTCATCAGCCCCTGCTTACGCAATGTCTTTTCCACAACAGCCTGCGTTGCAATACCGGCATGGTCGGTGCCGGGCAGCCAGAGTACTTCCCTGCCTTCCATGCGGGCTTTGCGTGCAAGGATGTCTTGGATCGTGTTGTTGAGCACATGCCCCATGTGCAATACGCCGGTTACGTTCGGGGGTGGAATGACGATTGAATAAGGCGGTTTGGGTGAACGCGGGTCTGCGACAAAGCATCCCTCGGTGTCCCAGAAGTTGTACCATTTCGGTTCGACTGCCTTGGGATCGTAAGCTTTCGGGATATCGCTCATGGCGGATATAACCAAAATTCAGTTCGTGTCATTTGCTTACGCGGTGAAGTTGTCAGCCGCACTTTCGCAAAAGTGCATATTCCATCGAGTCAACCAGCGCTTGGAGGCTCGCCTCGACAATATTGTCGCTCACACCAACGGTGCCCCATTGGCGTTTGCCATCGGTTGACTCGATCAGCACACGTGTTGTGGCTGCTGTACCTGCCGACGATTCCAAAATTCGTACCTTGTAATCGGTAAGCTTGACCTTCTTGAGCTGTGGATAAAATTTTGCTAGCGCAGCTCGAAGCGCAATGTCAAGCGCGTGCACTGGGCCATCCCCTTCGGCAACTGTATGGGCGAATTGGTCGTCAACCCTGACCTTGACGGTCGCCTCGCAAACCGAGCTGGGGCCGTCACGCCGCATTGACACATGGTACGCATGCACGGCAAACGGCGGCTCGCGATGTTTGAGTACCTTGTTGATCAATACTGCCAGTGAACCTTCGGCAGCCTCAAACTCGTAACCTTGGTGTTCGAGTTTCTTGATCTGATGCAAAACCTCATTCAGCTCGGGTGTGTCACGGCGCAGCCGGAAGCCAAGCTCGCGTGCCTTGAGAATGATGTTACTGCGTCCGGCCAAATCGCTGATCAGCACGCGCCGCTGATTCCCAATTGCAGCCGGATCGACGTGCTCGTAGCTGCGCAACAATTTTTGCACGGCGTTAACATGTGTACCGCCCTTGTGCGCAAATGCAGCATCGCCAACCCAAGGCTGGCGCGGGTCATGCCGCACATTTGCAATTTCGTCAACGAACTGTGATAATTCCTTGAGTTTGCGTAGCGAGTCGGGTGGCACACACCGCTTTCGAAGCTTGAGTGCAATGATGGGAATTACGCTTGTCAGGTTGCAGTTGCCGGTGCGTTCGCCGTATCCATTGATTGTGCCCTGGACATGCGTAGCACCCGCTTCAAGCGCTGCAAGTGCATTTGCAACACCCAGCCCGGTATCGTTGTGGGTGTGAATCCCGATCGGCACGGTCAACCTCGACCGCGCTATACGTACGATGTTTGCGATCTCACCCGGCAAACACCCACCATTTGTGTCGCAAAGAACAATCAGGTCTGCGCCTGCATCCTGTGCAGCTAGCCAGGTCGCAATTGCGTAATCGGGGTTAGCCTTGTATCCATCAAACGCATGCTCGGCATCATAGACTACAAATTTTTTATGAGCCTTGAGAAACCGGACAGTGTCGGTGATCATCGCAAGGTTTTCTTCAGGTGTTGTTGCAAGCACATGCCGCACATGCAACAGCCACGTCTTGCCAAATATTGTCACCACAGGTGTCTCAGCTTCGAGTAACAGCCGCACCTGCGGGTCTTTTTCGGCTCGTGTACCTTTGCGTCGGGTTGCACCAAAAGCGGCCAGCTTCGCGCGCTTGAATTTACGCGCTTTTGCTTTCGCGAAAAACTCCATGTCTTTCGGATTGGACCCCGGCCAGCCGCCTTCGACGTAATGCACACCGAACGCATCGAGCTTTTCGGCAATCCGTAGCTTGTCTGAAGCCGAAAAGTTTATGCCTACACCCTGGCTACCGTCGCGCAGGGTCGTGTCGTATATCTCGATTTCAGTCTTCACAGTCAGCACAAAATATCGCGGTTATTTCTACGATTTAACCGGCTTATTGCAAAGCTCAAATCCAGCGTTTCGAGCAAATGTTGGCTTTGCACAGTGCGCAGACTCGCACTAGCATGTGCTGATGCACAAGCTTGTCGAGCATGTCAAAACTACGATAGTCGAGCGCCAATTGCTTCAGCCGTGCCAAAAAGTGTTGGTGGCTGTATCGGGCGGTGTTGACTCGATGGTTCTGTTGCATGTGCTGGCCGAGTTGGCTGACGAGTTCGCGTGGCAACTTGCTGTTGCGCATTTCAACCACAACCTGCGTGGGCAAGACGCCGAATCTGATCAAAAGCTCGTACAGCACACAGCCGGTCAACTGCATCTGAAATGCATTTGCGGCCGGGCCGACGTCAGGCAATTCGCTACCCGACATAAACTGTCAATCGAACTCGCCGCGCGCATGCTCAGACACAAGTTCTTAGCGCGCACGGCAAGGCGGCTCGGCATCCGTACAATCGCACTCGGCCATCACGCGGATGACCAAATCGAACTTTTCTTCGTACGATTGTTCCGTGGCACAGGTGGTGCCGGGCTGGCCGGCATGCGCTGGTGCAACCCATCACCGGTTGATTCGCAAATTGACCTGGTTAGACCGCTGCTGGACCAGCCGAAAACGGTTCTCATTCAGTACGCAAAAGCGCACAAAATTCCGTTCAGAGAAGACACTACGAATTATTCGATTGAGTATCTGCGAAACCGGGTGAGGAACCTGTTGTTGCCGTGGCTTGCTAGGCATTTCGGCACGGGATTTGTCAAAACTATCCCACGCATGATGGAACTTGTTGGTGCGGAGTCGGATTTTGTTGCGACTGCTGCGGCGCGCTGGCTTGCTGCCAGACGCAAACCGGCCTTCGAAAAACTGCCCATCGCAGTGCAACGACAGTCTATCGTGATTCAGCTTCTGGACCGTGGGGTAGCACCCGATTTTGACCTCGTCGAGCAGTTACGTGTCCACAAAGACAGACCAGTAAACGTCAGCGCTGAACTGAGTGTGGTGCGCAATCGCACGGGCAAAATCCGAACCGCAAAGCACCAAAGTGCCGCGTCTGCCAAGCCACAGTTCAGTCAGGAAAAAAAACGGATCAGTTTCGGCAGCAGGGCAGGGGAGGTGAATTTCGGCAGCCTAAAACTCCGCTGGCGAATCATACAGCGTAAAGCACAGGTAAGGTTTTCCTTGCCCGACAAGGTTGAAATGTTCGACGCCGATAAGGTCGGGCCGGGCGCGATTCTGCGGCACTGGCAGCCCGGGGACAGGTTTCAGCCAATTGGCATGCACAGCCCAGTCAAATTACAGGACATTTTTACCAACCTCAAAATCCCCAAGCCGCAGCGGCACAGGTTGGTCGTGGCACAAACGCTCGATGGCGAAGTTTTTTGGGTCGAAGGCGTGCGGATCGGTGAACGGTTCAAGCTAGACAATCAAACGCGTCGGCTGTTGAGATGGACCTGGCGAAGATTGTAGTTGCGGTTTGTTGCCTTTGGGAAGGTGGCGTGGTAATGTTAGGCGAACCAATTCAAACCAAGCATGCTGAACGATAAACAGGACAACCTCGACCGTGAGCCAAAGCGCTCACCTGAGCTACGGGTCTCGCCGCGCACATGGCTTGTCTGGGCCGCCGTAATCACTGGCATAGTCATGCTGTTGCTCGCACGTGAGCGGATGCAGCCCAGACCGCAATTGCTCAAACAAGCACAGTTCATGGAAAAGGTGGATTCAGGGTTGATCAGTCATGCCGTCATTACGTACGCGCCGCAGTCTGCGCTGGCTGATGTGGAGGGAAAGTACTTCCAGGTTGATCCAGACGGCAAACGCACCGAGGTACCGTTTCGTGCCAAGATAAGACTCACCGAGGAGATTGAAAACAAGCTTTTGAAAACATACAAGTTCGAGCCGCACGAGGCTAACACTTTCTGGGTAGGCATGTTGTCGTACCTTTTGATATTCTTTTTGTTCGGCTTGTTTATTTGGTTCGTATTCATTCGGCAGATACGGATGGCCGGTAAAGGCGCACTCAGCTTCGGCAAAAGCAGGGCGCGCCTCATGACAAAGGAGAAAAACAAGGTCACGTTCAAAGATGTCGCTGGCATTGATGAGGCAATCGAGGAAGTAGCCGAACTGGTTGAGTTCCTAAAAGACCCCAAAAAATTCCAGCGGCTCGGCGGTCGGATACCAAAAGGTGTGCTAATGGTCGGCCCGCCAGGTACGGGTAAAACACTCTTGGCAAGAGCTATTGCAGGCGAGGCCGATGCAGCCTTCTTCAGCATCAGCGGGTCGGATTTTGTCGAAATGTTTGTTGGCGTGGGTGCAAGCCGCGTTCGTGACATGTTCGAACAGGCGCGCAAACACACGCCGTGCCTTGTGTTCATTGATGAAATTGACGCCGTTGGCCGGAGCCGTGGACACGGTCTCGGGGGCGGGAACGACGAGCGTGAGCAGACACTCAATGCGCTGTTGGTTGAAATGGACGGGTTTGATACGCGCGAGGGCATAATCGTGATTGCAGCGACCAACCGACCAGACGTGCTCGATCCGGCCTTGCTGCGTCCCGGCAGGTTCGATAGGCAGGTTGTGGTTAACTTGCCCGATGTTCGCGGAAGGGAGGCAATCCTCAAGGTGCACGCCAAAAACGTCAAACTTGATCCATCAGTTGACCTGTCTGTAATTGCGCGCAGCACGCCAGGTTACTCCGGGGCCGAACTTGCAAACCTGCTCAATGAAGCGGCGTTACTTGCGGCGCGCCTAGGTAAAAAAGCCGTAACAATGGCCGAGCTTGAAGAAGCACGCGACAAGGTCAGGTGGGGACGCGAACGGCGCAGCCTCGCCATGACAGATGAAGAAAAACGGTGCACTGCATGGCACGAGGCAGGCCATGCACTTGCAAATGTGTTGCTCGAACATACCCACCCACTTCACAAGGTCACTATCATTCCACGCGGCCAGTCGCTCGGCTCGACAATGTCGCTGCCCAAGGACGATATGTTTAACCGGCGCAGAAATGAAATGCTGGATATGATCACGGTCATGATGGCTGGCCGGATCGCAGAAAAAATTGTTTCCGGTGACATTTCAACCGGTGCGGCCGGCGACATCCAACAGGCCACAAACCTCGCACGCGCAATGGTAACACAATGGGGTATGAGCGACCGGCTCGGCATGGTCCAGTACGGTAATGACGACGAGTATATTTTCCTCGGTCGCGACTTTACGCGCACAAAGTCCTACAGCGAACAAACTGCGCGCGAAATAGACGACGAAATCCGTAGAATCATAGACGAATGCTACAAACGCGCCGAGCAGTTGATTAACAACAATCGTGACAAGCTCGAAGTGCTCGCCAATGCATTGCTCGATTACGAAACGCTCGACGGCGATCAAGTGCGTGAAATAGTGCAGACAGGCAACTTGACTATACCACCACGACAATCTGCACCCGGGCCGTTGCTTGGTGCGCCGGCTGGCACGCCGTTGCCTGAAACACCGGCTAAACCGGCTTCGCCTCAGCTCCCGGGGTTAGGTGCACCCGCCCCTGCGCCCGCGTAGCGGCATGCCGGCACTCGCCGCAAAAAGGCTTTTCATCACATCCCACGGATAGTAACAACGCGTGAAAGTGCAGCCCGACAAGTGTTGTAGCCCGCCCACAGTCAATGGGTTGACGCAGTGTTTGCAAAGCTCTAGTTTTTCGGCAATGATAATTGCACCGTCAATGTTGGCCGCCAATCATGGCAGGCTCGCCCAGGAAGTTCTGCGTGCATCGCGTTCGGGCGCCGAATGGTTGCACTGGGACGTGATGGACGGTCATTTTGTGCCAAACATATCGTTCGGACCTGAGCACGTGCGCACGGTACGGCCGCTGACAAAAATGTTCTTCGACGTGCATCTGATGTGCAGTAAACCCGAGATATTGCTTGAACCGTTTGCGAAAGCGGGAGCAGACCAGATCACGGTGCATGTGGAACTTGGCGATCGAGTCGCGCCATTGCTCTGGAAAATCCGGGCACTGGGCAAAAAAGTCGGGTTGTCGCTCAACCCGCCAACGCAAATGGCACTTGTTGAACCGTTTCTGGGCCAGATTGACAATTTACTAATCATGACTGTCAACCCAGGTTTTGGCGGTCAGTCGTTCATTTTCGAGACGCTCCCCAAAATTCAACAGGCACGTGCATGGCGTGACAGCCGCGGACTTGACTTCAGGATCGAAGTCGACGGGGGCATAAATTTCACAACCGTTCGGGAATGCGCCCGGGCCGGCGCAGACACATTCGTTAGCGGTACGACATTGTTCAGCAGCAGAAACCTGAAACTGGCTGTGGCAAAAATGCGCGCTGCTGCACGTGAAGCCGCAGCTCAACGAGCTGCAACGGAACAAGTTGTAACGCGTGCATAACGGTACGTTGCCATGACACAGATCAAGTTCGGCACTGACGGTTGGCGTGGTGTAATTGCCGAGGATTTCACGTTTGCGAACGTGGCACGCGTGAGCCAGGCAACAGCAGATTATTGGCTCGCAAACCCTGTATCCGGTACCGAGCAGAAGGTGGTGATCGGGTTCGACCGCAGGTTTTTATCAGACGAATTTGCAACCTGCACAGCCGAGGTGTTTGCGGCAAATGGTTACCGGGTTTTGCTAACTTCGGTCGCGTGCCCCACGCCAACCGTTTCGTTTGCAGTCAAACAACTGAGTGCTGTGGGCGGCGTAATGATTACCGCAAGCCATAATCCACCAAAGTTCAACGGGTTCAAACTCAAAGCGCATTACGGCGGTTCGGCCGACCCGGCAATTTGCCAGGCTGTCGAGGGGTTCGTTGATAAAAACCCAATCAAGCGTGTTCCGCTGGCAGAGGCAGTCCGGCAAAGGCGTGTGATTGTCAAAGACCTGCGCCCGGCTCATTACGAAGCCGTCAAGCGGCTTGTGGACTTCAAGTTGATCGCGCGTTCGGGCATTCGGTTTGCACACGAGGCGCTATTCGGCTCGGCAGCAGGTTGTTTCGAGCAATTGCTGGCCGGTACAACTTGCAAAGTCACAACGCTCAACGCAGAACACGACCCGTTGTTTGGCGGGCTTAACCCGGAACCGGTCGAGAAAAACTACGTCCGGAGCAGGGCTTTTCTTCAAAAGCATCCGCATGATCTTTGCCTCGTCACAGACGGCGACGGCGACAGGGTGGGCGGCATGGACGGGCACGGACGGTATCTAACCACGCATCAGATCATTTGCCTGATACTTTATCACCTTGTAAAAAATCGGCAGGGTAGGGGACGTGTCGTAAAAGCACTCACAACCACATCAATGCTCGACAAGATGTGCGCCGCGTACGGACTCGCGCTCGTCGAGACAGGTGTCGGGTTTAAGTACATCTGCGCCGAGATGTTAAAGGGCGACGTATTGCTCGGGGCCGAGGAAAGCGGTGGAATCGGCTTTCATGGCCACATTCCCGAACGCGACGGGCTTGCCGCCGGCCTGATGTTACTGGAACTGCTTGCAACCGAGCGTGTGTCAATCAACAAACTCGTTGCGCGGCTCGAAAAACAGTTCGGCCCGCATAAGTACGGCCGAATTGATACGGCATATCCGCTGGAAAAACGCGCGGCATTGATCGAATACCTTAAATCAAATCCGCCGACGCGGCTGCTGCGGTCGCCTGTAACCGAGGTGAAAACGTTCGACGGCGTCAAGTTTGTTGCCGCTGACACGTCCTGGCTAATGTTGCGCGGGTCCGGCACAGAGCCGATCCTGCGTATTTACGCCGAAGCAAAGACCGAGCCTGACGTGCGCAGATTGTTGCAACTGGGCATCAAACTTGCAAGGGCAGTTTAATTCACGCGCAGCCGCGTAGTTTTCCGTGAATTTGGTCGTCTTGTGTGACTGTGATTTTGCTTTTGCCGCGCGCTGGTTTTGAATAACATCACCAGCCACGGAAAAACCCGAAATGGATACCGCGCACATCAGGAATTTCTGCATCATTGCGCACATTGACCACGGCAAGACAACCTTGTCGGACCGGTTGCTGTTGCGCACGGGGTTGATTACAGAGCGCGAGTTCCAAGAACAGTTCCTGGATTCGATGGACCTCGAACGTGAGCGCGGCATTACAATCAAAGCGCATCCGGTCACCATGTACTACAAGGCACGCAACGGCGAGACCTACGAGCTGAACCTGATTGATACACCCGGCCACGTTGACTTTTCGTACGAGGTCGCACGCAGCCTGAGTGCGTGTGAGGGGGCATTGCTTGTGGTTGATGCATCGCAGGGCGTCGAGGCGCAAACAGTCGCAAATGTGCATCTGGCAACCAAACAAAACCTCGTAATTATACCTGTAATCAACAAGATTGACCTGCCCCATGCCAATGTCGCCCAAACAAAAGCGCAGTTGGAAGATATCCTGGCAATCCCAGCCGACACAGCAATTCTCGTTAGTGCAAAAGAAGGGATCGGCATAGACGAAGTCCTTGAGGCCATAGTTGAACGCGTGCCGCCGCCAAGGCCGACAGGGCAGGGGAGTCTGCAGGCCCTTGTGTTCGACTCGTGCTTTGATACCTACAAAGGTGTTGTGGCGCACGTGCGCGTTGTCAACGGCGTACTCCGAGCCGGCATGCACATCAGGTTGGTTTACACAGGCAAGGTCTATGAAGTTAAGGAGGTGGGAAGCTTCAACCCGAAACCGTACGCACGCGAGAAACTCGAAGCAGGTGAAACCGGCTATGTAGCCGCCAATATCAAAAGTCCGCTCGAACTCAAAATCGGCGACACCATCACAGACGCGCGTAATCCTGCGCCTGCGTTGCCGGGGTTCAAAGATGTACACCCGATGGTGTTTTGCGGCATTTACCCGATCAACACCGCCGACTACGAACGGCTCAAGGCAAGTATGGCCAAACTGCAATTGAATGACCCGGCGTTTGTGTATCAACCCGAGACATCCGTGGCGCTTGGATTCGGTTTTAGATGTGGGTTCCTCGGTCTGCTGCATCTTGAAATAGTGCAGGAACGGCTCAGGCGTGAGTATAACATGGATATAATTGCTACACACCCGAGCGTTGTTTACCGGGTCACACTCACCGACGGTACAACAAAAACCGTTGACAATCCGGCTTTTCTGCCGGAGCCGAATTACATCGAAAAAATTGAGGAGCCAATTGTCAGGGCCTACATCATCTGCCCCAATGAAAACATCGGTGACATGCTCGCTTTAATAACTGAAAAACGCGGCAACGTCGAGCACACTGAAACGCTTGACCCGAAACGTGTCATGCTTACAGCTATCCTACCGCTTAACGAAATTCTGGTTGATTTCCACGACCGCATCAAAAGCATCACACACGGCTACGGTTCAATGGATTACGAACAGGCCGGTTATATAGAATCGGACATGGTAAAGCTCGAAATGCTCGTCAATGGCGAACCTGTGGACGCGTTTTCGTGTATAGTCCACCGAACCAAAGCCGAAGCACGGGGTAGGGCATTGGCAGCCCGGTTAAAAGAACTCATTCCGCGCCAACAATTTCAGGTTGCAATCCAGGCTGCAATTGGGGGAAAGATAATCGCACGCGAAACCGTAAGTGCCCTGCGCAAAGATGTGACAGCCAAGTGTTACGGCGGTGACATCACCAGGAAACGCAAACTGCTCGAAAGGCAGAAAGAAGGCAAAAAACGAATGAAAACCTTCGGTAAAGTCAATATACCGCCTGAGGCGTTCATTGAGGTCTTGAAGATATGAGCTGCATCGGACATGCTTCGCAGTCGTCATGAGCCAGACCCAGTGCCAGACTGTCTGGCCCCCGATACAATCGCCCATAGCATACTCATTTTGTCCAATGACTTAACTGAACAATCGGTAAGCGCATTCTAATGAAACTCTTGAAGAGAATTATCCGCTGGTTTGGTTCCAAGACCGTTCGGCAAGCAGTTGCTGCGCATAAACATGTACGCAAACTGCTCAGCGCACAATACGACCTTTTGTCGCCACAAGCCATTGGCGGGCTTACAACTGCATTGGATGCGTTGCGTACTGCCATCGTGGAAGGTGCCCCGAAACAGGAATTGCAAAGCAAATTGGCTGCGCTTGAAACTGCAGCGAACAAATGGCTTATCCCGTACCCGCACCATGCGTGGCGTGAAAATGTCGAGGTATTGTTGGTGGCAATTGCACTTGCAATGGGTATCCGGACGTTCTTCCTTCAACCGTTCAAGATACCCACAGGCTCGATGCAACCGACCTTGTGGGGTGTTACATCGACAAATCTGATTAATCAGCCTCAAGTCGAGTTCCCGAAAGGGCTTGCCAGGCTACGCGATTGGTTCGCAGGTGTACGATATGTACATTTGGTCGCCAAGACTGACGGCCCGATAGAAGCCGTCAGCCGGCCATGGCCGCCTGTGATTTTCAGCATTTTCCAAAGCGTCAGAATAGGCGGTAAATGGCATTTTATTTGGTTCCCACCAGATTACGGTGCGCCGCCAGCAGGTACACTCGAAGCCAGAGCAGGGCTGCAACGCGGGAAAATTTATCGAAAAGGTGAAGATGTAATCAGACTCCGCGTTAACGCAGGAGATTACTTGTTCGTTGACAGGTTCACTTACAACTTTCGCAGACCCAAACGCGGCGAGATAGTCGTATTCGAGACACGCGGCATTCAGGCAATGCCGCCGGATCAGCAAAACACCTTCTACATCAAACGTCTAGTTGGGTTGGGCGGCGAAACTTTGGCACTCGAAAAGGACTACACAGTTACCGGTGTGCCCATCGCCGGTGTCGGGATCGTAGGTCACTTGACAGTGAACGGTAAACCTCTGCCGCTTTTCGATCGGCACTTTTGCAATCTTTACTCGTTTGGTAACCCGGCCCGCGGGGCGACGTCGCTCGTTTATCAACCAAATGAATATTACGGCCATGAACTTCGCGGGTTGCTCGGCCCCGGACAAACCTATACCGTGCCATCAAATCATTATTTCGTGCTCGGCGACAACACGTTTAACAGCTTTGATTCCAGATTTTGGGGTGCGTTTCCGAAGCAAAAGGTTATTGGCAAGGCGTTTTTCGTGTACTGGCCACTCTCCCAACGTTTCGGTTTCGGCTATCTGTAGCTTGCGTTTCAATTCGTCGGCCAAAGCCAATCTCAAACACATGCCTCGCATTGGCTGTGCGTTATCGGCCAAACTAACATGGTCTGCCCGTTCATCTTAACTATACAAACCATGACCACGCCCGTTACCACCGACTGTTGGTGACAGACACGTTTTTCGCAGGTGACTTGTGACCGTTTGGGCAGCTTGATCCTGGGTAGCGCCGTTAAACGTGCCGTTCTAATCTACTTGGTGCCGAATTTGGATAGGTTTCTTAGCCCAACTGTTTGGTTGCAAGCTACACTCGCCTTTGCACATCAGCTAGCCTGGAGCCTTTACATCACAGCCCACGATCATGGGAAATGAAACACCCTCCACATACACTTGTGCCAAGCCCAACAAACAGGAATCATGCCAAATCCGGCTCTCACACAAACCCAAATGCCGTGCTACGGTTTTCGCGCGCCTATGGTACACGCGTTTTCGTAGCGCGGCGTCCCAAGTCAGCCGTCTGTCTGGATGCGCCCCACCGCAACGCGCGCGGTTTGGCCCCGGCAGTTACCGCACCCAATTCTACGGGATAAACGTGCCATCGCTAGGCAACGCCCGATAACTTCACCACCGCCAGGCCGGACGCGTACAGGGATCGCCTCGCCGCAGCCAAGCGCAGCCACGCGCCTCGTAAGGCTTCCCCCGCAATGCGGGATGCCTTAACCGTCACCTCACTACAGTTCAACGAGCTCCTGAAATTCTTGCCTTAAAACCGAACCCATCCGTATCTCGCCGTGATAATCCGCGCACCATGTTTTGCGAGTCCTGCTAAAAAAGTCCCCAACCAAAGTTTTCCCTTCGTAACCATCCCGCCAACAAAGAGGACCTTGCCTACAATTCACTTCACTGCGCTGTTTTACTGCATAGCCCATAAGCGCATCCATCCGTATTCCGGATTGCCACGCTTTTCATTCGCTGCAGCCTAAGATATTCTAACATTGGCAAGCACAACTCGGCGAAAGCGCAAGGGTGCGTTTGTTAATTGCCAAGCCAACTATCAACACGCCAATCTCGACTTTGTGTCGTACAATATATGTTATATTCAATGCAGGTCGCTTAGATTTTTTACATGCCAATTGCAATGCAGTTGTTCCGCTGGTTTTCGTTGGCTTTTCTAACGCCCGGACGATCGCCTTGCCTCACTCGCTGATTGCGGGGAAAATTCGCATGGTTTTTAGGGCAAAGTTTTACGGCGGATTTTTCGTGTGCGGGGTGCCTGCTTCATTGGCGCAGCTCGACGCACGCGGATTACGGTTGGAGTTGAATGCAACTGCATGGCAAAGCCACGCGGTTGCACACCCTGGGCGGGCTTGGGAGTCAGTGGCGCACCGGCTTTGGTTGGAAGCACTGGATCGGCGCCAATGGTTTTCACGCACGTGCACGGCAAGTTTGTGGCGGGTGAAGGCTAAATGGATTGCGCAGGTAGTTTTGGGCCGCTGGATAGGAGTCTTTCATAAGCGGACTCGTATTCCGTCACGGTTCGTTCCCAGGAAAAATCTGCGGCCATGGCGTTCTTGCGATAAAAACTGAGGAGGTCGGGCTGCTCGAAAAGAGCCAGGGCCTTGTAAATGGCCTTTGCAACGGCACGACCTGAATACTCGGAAAACTTAATTCCGGTCGGGGCGTGGGCGTTATCGGTTGCATCAACTACCGTATCGTCCAAGCCGCCCGTGCGCCTTACAATCGGAATGGTACCGTATCGTTGAGCATACATTTGATTTAACCCGCAAGGCTCGAAAAGCGACGGCACAACGAAAAAGTCGCATCCGGCAACAACTCTGTGTGACAAAGCCTGGTCAAAACCATGATTGGCAGAAAGCTTGTTCGGAAAGCGCCGCGCTAGTCGGCTGAACGCATTGTGAATTGTACGCGAACCACTCCCCACAAGCACAAACTGCATCTGGGTCGCTGGCAACACCTCTGCAAGTGCGGCAAGCAAAATATCCAAACCTTTCTGGGCCGCCAAGCGCGTCACAATGCCGAAAAGCGGCGTGTGCAACTGCATAGGCAGCCCAAGCTCGTGTTGCAACTCGAGTTTTTGCGCCGCCTTGCCCTCCATGTTGCGGATTGAAAAATGGTGTTTGATGAATTGGTCGCGTTCAGGGTCCCATTCTTCGTAGTCAACCCCGTTTAGTATGCCCGTCAAATCAGCTTGTCGCTTTCGCAGTACACCATCGAGACCGCAGCCGAACTCGGCAGTTGTAATCTCGCGTGCGTACCGGGGGCTGACAGTGGTAATTAAATCCGCGTACAGAATCCCAGCTTTCAAGCAGTTTAACTGGCCGTAAAACTCGACACCTTCAGGGCTGAAATAATCCCAAGGCAAGTTTGTTAGAGCGAATTTACCAGGGTCAAACAACCCCTGGTAAGCGAGATTGTGAATCGTGAAGCAGACTTTGGGTGCGGTTGCCCACCCTTCACGCCAGCGCTGGTGCCAGATTACAAGCGCAGCTATACCTGTCTGCCAATCGTGCAAGTGAACAATGTCAGGCCGCCAAGGCAAATGCCGGGCCAGGTACGCCACATGCTTGGAAAAGAAAATGAATCGTTCCGCATTGTCCGGGTAGTCAATGCCGTCCTGCTGGTAAGGCGCGCGCCCATCGTAAAACTCATTATCAATAAAATACACACACAGGTTCGTGCCAGGCTCGAGTGTTGAGATGCGGGCTGCCAATACTTTCGACCCGAGCGGAATGGAAACCTCGCTTTGGTGGGATTTTATTTCTGGGAAACGTTCGCGGATGCCGCCGTACAGCGGGGTGACCACCCCAACCTCGTGGCCGCGCCGTGCCAGGCATTTGGCTAGCCCGCCAACCATGTCGGCAAGACCGCCTGTTTTCGAGTACGGATACACCTCGCTGCTGGCCATTAAAATCCGCATCTGCACCCAAAAACCACTTAAGCGCTTAGCCGATCCGCGCCCAAATATTGCCGGAGCACTTCAGGTATGAGCACCGTGCCATCCTCTTGCTGGTATTGTTCAAGCAAAGCAACAAACAGCCGCGGCAGCGCAGTACCGCTGCCGTTGAGGATATGAGGAAACCTGTTTTCACCCGTGGCACTTTTGTACCGCAGGTTCATTCGCCGGGCTTGGAAATCCTCGCAGTTTGATACACTCGACACTTCGAGATAGCTCCCCTGCCCTGGCGCCCAAACTTCGATGTCGTACGTCTTTGCGCTGGCAAAACCGAGATCGCCTGTGCACAACTGTACCACCCGATAATGCAAACCAAGCAATTGCAGCACTCGCTCAGCGTCAATGACCATTTTTTCAAGCTCCTCATATCCATGTTCGGGTTTGACAATCTTGACCAGCTCAACCTTATCAAACTGGTGTACACGAATCATGCCGCGTGTGCTGACACCAGCCGCACCTGCTTCACTCCGAAAACATGGCGTGTATGCACAATAACGGATCGGTAACTGGCTTTCTGCAAGAATTTCGTCTCGATGAATGTTTGCCAGCGGCGTTTCGGCAGTTGGAATTAGGTACAACTTGCCCAGGGTCGAATTGTCCACGCCCTCACGCACCGCGTAGTACTGGTCTTCGAACTTGGGAAATTGGCCCACACCTTCAAGGCACTGCGGCCCGACCAGTAATGGGGGCAAGATTTCAACGTACCCGTGTTGGCGTGTGTGCAGCTCGAGCATGAACTGGATTAGTGCACGCTCGAGGCGCGCACCAGTGTCTGTGAACAGCACAAACCCTGTTCCTGAAAGCTTCGCCGCACGGGCAAAGTCAACCAGGCGCAAGCTTTCGCAAAGTTCGACGTGCGTTTTTGGCCTGAATTCAAATCGCCGTTTCTCGCCAAATTCACGTACAACCACGTTCTCTGCGGACGACTTGCCAACCTTGACTGAGTCATGCGGTAAATTTGGCATGCCCAACATTAACTGGTGCCTTGCCGACTCGATCTCAGCCAATTGCTTTTCCAAGCTGGCTATTCGATCGCCTATTTGCCGTGTTTCGGCCTTTCTCGACTCGGCCTCGGCTGTTTTTCCTTGGGCAATAAACGCACCAATCTCCTTCGACACCCGGTTTCGCTTGGCACGCAACGCGTCAAGCTCAGCGGTTAACTTGCGCCATTGCGCGTCAAGCTCGAGGATTGCATCCACCTTGGTTTCGTCCCCTGCCCCGCGCGTCGCAAGTCGCGCGCGAACAAAATCTGGTTTGCCCCGAATAAGTCTAATGTCCAACACCAGCGCAGTATATGCCTGGGCATGTGATCCTGCAAGACCAGCCAAAAAAAAAGCTCCATTATACGAACAATCTGGTATCGTGAGCCACCCACTGGCCAGGCTTGCGCACCCGTTGCATTTTCCGATTTTGGCAGGCCGGCCATTGCAGCTTGGAACATCCAGCGAGACCGGCATACCGGTAAGCCTAAAACTACACTGCAACGCCCGCAAGCGGCTGAGTTTACACAGCCCAGCCTCCGAGCGGCCAACGACTGTTCCAGCCACTACCTCGACGTGGCGTCAGGTGGCGAATCCCCTGCCCCATCTGGCCACCATATTCACCTCGGCAATACCGGCTTGCGGCATTTGACGTGGTGAGCGTCTCGCTCGTGGTCGCATTGTCTATGGCGCCCCAGATCGTTTCCGCAGCAGCCAAAGCTCAGATTGAAACTCACGGAGTCTCGTGTCCCCCCAATTACCTTCGTTGCTTGGGCGAAACTGAACTTCCCTCTTGCCTCTTTGCGGCAGCTTTTGCGATACCACGAAGCATCTCGTCTAAAACGAGCTGGTGTAACGGCCAGACTGCATACCAGTATGTCAGGCCACAAAGACCTACCGGGTCAAAAATCGCCGTTTGATAAAGCCGCGTACCGTTGCCCTCAGGCTGAACCTCGGATTCAAGCCACGCGCGGCCCGGCAGTTTCATTTCGGCTTGCAAACGCAGCCGCAGGCCGCGTTGTCGGGCGTATTCCTGCATCAGTTCGCCATACGAAACACGGTCCGGCCCGCCGATTTCGATGTTCGCGCTCTCGCTAGTATCGAGGGTCAGCGCGGCGCGGGGGTACTCGAGCATATCACCGACGGCAATCGGTTGCGCTTCGACACGCACCCGGCGGGGTGTCACCATCACCGGTAACCGTTCCACCAACGCACGGATCATCTCAAATGACAAACTGCCTGAGCCAATGATGATGGAGGCACGAAACTCAATCACCGGCACGCCGGATGCCCGTAAAATATTGCCGACCTGGTGCCGACTCCGTAGGTGCGCTGACAACGGTTGTTCTTGAGCAGCCAGACCGCCAAGATAGATGATCCGCTTGACCCCTGCCGCGCGCGCAGCGCCACCGAAATTCAGCGCTGCCTGCCGGTCTTGCTCCTCGAAATCGCTGTACCACCCATCGAATGAACCAGGTAGAAGGCTGCGTCCACGCCTGCCATGGCCGAACCCAATGATTCCGGTTTAAGCAAATCAGCACGTACTACTTCCACGCCGGCTGGCAGGCGCGGCAAAAGTTTCTCCGGCTGGCGCGCCAGACATCGCACCCGCCACCCGTCCGCAAGCAAGAGTGGCAACAGCCGTCCACCGATGTAGCCCGTTGCACCAGTAAGCAAAATGAGCTTGTCGGGTGCCATGGCAAATTGTCAGGCTGCCAACCAACGCGGCCAAGGCTCAATGGTTTCGGAGGAAAAAACATACAAAAACGACAATGTTTCCGTGGGTTGGTTTTCCAAAACAGCCCTTTTTCAACAGCCTGCTAAGGAGGCAACTTAGGGTTTCTACACCTGCGACACAGCATACTCGCAAGGTCTGCACGACGAAAAACGTGTGAAATAACTGGGTTCAGGGAAACTGCCATTTTCAGCCGAGCTTGGACATTCTGCAGGACGTAGAGTTCATTCTGCATGAACCACAGGAGCTAAACGCGCCAAACAAAGCCTTTGCCTAAAGCAGGCTACCTTTCTTGGTGAACTCGCATGGCTTATTTTCGGCACCTTTTTTCAGGGCTTCATCTCGGGTCAAACCGTTTTGGGCTGCGAGAAGTGCCTTGGCCGAGCGACGGGGGAAGGTTTTGACCAGCCGGATAAGCTGTTCGACTTTCCGGATTTTTTCCGCAAACGGTTCGCGGGCGAGTTTTTGCCGCATCTCCTCTTTCATAGCGTTGGCAGTTTCAGATTGTACCTTAGCAGGATATTTTCCAGCCGTCGTTTATCAATGTTGGCCTGCTGGAGCATTTGTTCGATACGCGCCTTGTCCTTGGCCCGTCCAACACTGGCGGCAATGGCGACAATGTGTTCGGCGCTGAAAACTTTCGCAGGCACGCCTTCATAATCTATACGCTCGGCCTCGCGCACAGCCTCCTCGGTCAACCCATGAGCAGCAAGGGACCGCACTGGCAATCTGCGCACTAGTAGATAGTCGTGCTCGACTTGCTAGCCTCGCGATTGCAGATGTGCATAGATGGCCGGAAGGCCGGCAGCCAGCCCCTTGTCAGCGCGAATGAAAAAGATGTCGGCGTCGTAAGTGATGAACGGCTCAACGTAATAAATCGCCGCGAGCGCGCCGCCCAGTGTCCCAGTCTTCAATCAGTCCCACCGATGCTAACTCGTTTGCCGCCCGGAACACGTCGGCCAGCGGCAGATTTACGGACGACTCATTCATTGACACGGCAGACGTTTATCAGATTCAGGCTTTGGCGTAAAGTTCGCCGCCTTTCGCCGTGAACTCGCGGGCCTTTTCTTCCATTCCATTCTTCAACGCCTCTTCCCCGGTAAGGCCGCCGTGGATGGGGGTGCGCCCGTACGGTCGCATCAGTCCAACCCCAGTTATGCCCGCAGCATTCTGCAATCGCGGCGAGGCGCACCTTGGGCGCTGGCATAAACCACAACGAACCGCCGAATCGAGACTCGCGCCAACGAGATAGGCGTTGCTCGTAAAAGCGTATTCGGTGCGGGACTCTTGTTGGTCACGGGGCTCGTCCGCTCAGAAGGATTGCGTGCGGGGCTGCGGCGAGCGGCTTAGGGTTGCTTCTAATTCCGCAACGCCAGCACCTGACCAACGACGGTGGCAACTTTGCCTCCAATGAGCACCCAAATGGCCTTGTCCTTCGGTGATCCGATAAATAATCTTGACACAACGGAACTGAAGGAGTTCGCGGCGTTGATCCCAACAATCATGAGGACGAGGCCAGCACAAGCAGAGCGATCGAAACGATTTTATAGATAACGGCCGAACAGTGATTTTCGATTGATCGCATGATTGATCCGTGTTAATCATGCCTGCCCATCAAAACACCCGGCGGCCCTGAATCAACCTGACGAGCACCATGACAACGGCAATCACCAGCAGGACATGGATTAACCCTCCCATCGTGTAACTGCTCACGAGACCGAGCAGCCACAGCGCCAGCAGTATTACGGCAATCGTCCATAACATATTGTTCCTTTCTCTTTCTTGGTTTTTCGTTTTATCACCGCAAGCACGTTACGCCGTCGGCTCGCCCTTTGCTATGGGGCGCAACCCTACCGTGATCACTTCGCCGAATCCTTTGGTGAACGCAATGATTTCATCTGCTTTTTTTCTGGCTTCTGGATCCCGGGCAACGGCCGCAAGGGCGGCGGATTCGTCATGTTCACGTATTTGCGCACGAGCCAGTGGCGCTGCATCGCTTCGATCAATCGCTCGAGCTCACGCATGGCGACCTGCGTTTGCAGCACGAGGCCGGGCAGGTCTTTGGCTTCGTTGGCCAAGACGTCGGTGATTTCCGGCAGGCGCGCAGTGCCATCTTGGACATTCCTCACCGCCACGTTCAAGTTAGTCACCACACCCCGTAACTCGCTCATCGCCTCGTTCGCTCGCGTCAGGAGTTCTTGCGCTTCCCGTGCCAGAGCTGGGTCGGTGATCAACTTGCCGGCAGTACCGTCGCCGCGCTCAACGCTGGTGACGATGTTATCCAGACGGACCAGCAGTTGCTCCAACCGGTCCTGCGTGTTGATCAGGTTCGTACCGAGCGCGGTCCAAGTGTCAAGACCTGCGCTCAGCTTTTTAAAAACAGGCAAGGCCGCGCTGCGGACTTCCTCAATTGTGGCCTCCACCGCAGCCGGCAAGTCCCTGCAAACAATGGAAGCATTTTTTTCTGCGAGCGGCTGGCCATCGCCGCGCGTGATCTCGAAATAGGCGTCTCCCGCCACGCCAAATTTCTTTTTGACGACCGCCGATGAGTCCGCGCGCACGAACCGGAAGAAGTCGCGGCGGATGTTTGCCCGGGCCTCCATGCCGCCCGCCGCATCCACAATGACATCGGAAACTGTTCCCACCATCGTGCCGAGAAAGTACACTTCCGAGCCCTGGCCGATACCGGCCGCGCCTGCCTCGGGCAAAACGATCCGCAGCGTGACGCGGCTTCGAAACCAGCGCTGGCTGTAGCCCGTCCACACCACAGCCGCAATTAGGACTGCGATAATGCCGAGGACGACCGTTCCGGTGATTTCGTTGACGTGCCGAAATTTGAAACGTTGCTCCGGTCTGGGGCTGCGGTCCTCCAGCCGTAACGGATCAGGGACGTTGGTTGATTCATTCATGGTCACAGGTAAGTCAGGAGCGATACCACCGCGGAGATGACAAACAGGCCGGCGACGGAACGGGTCAGCGCTCGCTGCGTAGCTTGCGGGATTTGCGCGACCGACTCGCCGACTCCCAGGCCGCCAATGCAGCAGGACGCGCCGGCAAACAAGGCGGGCAGAATGCTCTTGGCAAGAATGTTGAACACGTCTTTGGGTTGGACCGCGCCCGACACGGTGTTGGCGAACAAAAGAAAATCACCGCTGCCCTTTCCCGTCCAGGCCGCGAACAGATAACCGCTCCCAAAGGCGACGAGGATAAAAACGATCGTGAGGCAAAACGTGGAGACCGCCGTTCCCAGCACCCGCGGCAGCACGAGATGCAGGAATGGATCGTTTCCCTGCGCTTCGAGGGCGCGGACTTCCCCGTTGACTTTGAGGATTCCCAGTTCGGTCGTCATTGCGCTGCCACTGCGGACAATCACGACGAGGTTGATCAGCGCCGGACCGAGTTCGCGCGCCACGACGGCCACCATGAGCGGCCCGAGCATTTGGGACTGTCCCACTTCACCGACCCAGAAGGTGAGCTGCACCACCACCGAGATGCCGACGAAGGCTCCAACCGCACTCACAAAGCCCATCGGTTCGATCCCCATGGTCAAAACCTGACGTGCGATAACGCTGCGTACGGCGGGTGACCAATTCCGCGCCTGAAGAACGGCGCAAAGCACCGTTCCGATCACCGCGGCGGTGTGTCGGAGCTCATCCCACTGTGCCCATACCCTGGCGCCGAGGTGGTTCGCCCAATGCAATGCCAACAACCGCACGAGAAACGGCGGTTTGGCTGATTTCTTGAGCGTGTTCAAGCGCGACACGATGCAAGGTCACCGCCTTTCTGCTCGGCGAGGTATTTCTTCAGCAACCGATAACGCAACGGCTTCTGGCAAGCGCGTTTGAGCCAGGCCACGTCTTCCGCATCCGCGGAACGCTCTAACAGCTCTTGGTACTCCTTGACGGGGATGATGACGGAGACGGGTTTGCCTCTGCGCGTCACGATCTGGGGTTCAGCCATTGGCGCTTTCACGCCGTCCAGTTTAGCGAGGTTTACGTTCGGGCGTAAAGCTCGCTCCCGTTCTCCGTGAACTCGCGGGCCTTTGCTCCCGGTCCTTTGCACAAGGCCTCCTCTTCGCTCAGGCCGTGCTCGGCGGCGTGTGTGAAAAGTGTGGCTTTGATTCGCTGCCCGGGAGAGGCGCGCCGTAAATGCGCTCGTAAAGCTGCCTTTTTCGTTCCATGTCTGAGAGGCCGGGGGGCAGCGATGCCAATACCATGCGGCGGGCGACCTCGAACATCTCCACCCTCATGCGCAGCCGTTCCGCGCCGGACCGGGCCATCAACCGGGTGCGGACCATCTCGGCAATCTCCGGCGGCGTGTCGATCATGGTTTGCATTCCTGCCACAAGTTGTGCAGTCCCAATGCACGTGTCCAGTGCGCGATGTATTCCACGTCGCAGCCGGTACGGACGAGGTTCTTCACGTCGCGCAATTGCAGTTCGGAGTGAGAATCCTTCGCCCACCAGAGCTTCGAGATGGTGAGGTCTTCTTTGCTGACAATCTAGGTGGAAAAGTCCTCGATGGTGATGCGCTGCCGACGCTCGAACTCGGCGCGGCGGTAGGTCGTGTTCTTGCGGACGATGCAGTCCACTTTGATGACGCTCACCTGATGGATGAGGTGGAAAACGGATTCGTGCGCAATGGCGCTGCCGACGGCGTCCCGGGAGCGCCGCTTGTCAGCCTCGTGAACCAGTCACGCGCCGGCACTCACTCCACTTGGATCCGGTAGAACAACTGCGCGGCGTTCGTGGCCGTGGTGTCGAGATACACGTTCTGCGGCGGTGTGCTCAGGAGGCGCTCCGCCAGATTCGTGAACGCGCCCGGCCACAGCCCGCCCGCCCGTTGCACCGTGTAGAGCTTGTTCGCCGCCGAACCCCACGCGATCTCGACGCCGTTGGTGCCGCGCACCGTGACCGCCGTGATCCGCAGATACGACAACGGATCGTCCGGCGCCGTGCCCGCCCGGTATTCCGCCAGGTTGCTCATCCCGTCGCCGTCGTAGTCCAGGCTCGCGTCGTTCGGATTGTTCGGATCCAGGAAGCTGTACTGGTTCTCGTAGGCGTCAGGCATTCCGTCGCCATCCGTGTCCAGCAATGGATCCACTGCATACCCCGTCTCCACCTTGACCCGGTAGAACAAATGGGCGGCGTTCGTGGCCGTGGTGTCCAGATACACGTTCTCCGGCGGTGTGCTCAGGAGGTTTTGCGCCAGATTCGTGAACGCGCCCGGCCACAACCCGCCCGCCCGTTGCACCGTGTAGAGCTTGTTGGCCGCTGAACCCCATACGATCTCGACGCCGTTGGTGCCGCGCACCGTGATCGCCTTGATCCGCAGATACGATAACGGATCGTCCGGGGCTGTGCCCGCCAGATATTCCGCCAGGTTGCTCATCCCGTCGCCATCGTAATCGAGACTCGCGTCGTTCGGATTGTTCGGATCCAGGAAGCTGTATTGGTTCTCGTAACCGTCGGGCATCCCGTCGCCGTCGGCGTCCAACCAGAGATTCACCGCAAATGCCGTCGTGTTGTTGTTCGTGTCCACGTCGGCCACCACACCCGTTTCGTCCGCAAACAGCCGATAAACCGCCTCGCCTTCCGGCTGCGTGCCCGCCGGCAAATCCAGGGCCACCTGCGCCAGCCGGCCCGGTTCGAGCGCCGGCACCGCCACGGTCGCCAGCGGCGCGTTGGTTTGGCCCTCGCGCCGGATGGCCAGCACCGAATTTGTCGCCCGCGGCGCCCCAAGATTTTGCACCTGCGCAATCACCCGCAACGCGCCGTTCGTTTCCGCGGACTGGCTGACCAACGACACCGCCAAATCCGTCCCGCCGATGCGCACCGACAGCGTGTTGTTTGCCTCGTCGAACTCGGTGATCACGCCGGCCGGATCCACCACCGCATAGAGGACGTGATTCGTCGCCGGCTCCGGCACCACCCACAGCGCGCTGACCGCGTTGGTCGCCGCGCCCTCGAACCACCCGGAAATCGGGACATTCGTGATGAGCACGCCGCCATTAGTCGGGTTGCCGTCGTAGAACGCCACGACCGCATTGCTCACGGCCAGGTCGCCCAAATTGCGCACCGTGGCGGACAGCGTCACGGCCGCACCCGGCAGGTAGTTGTCCGCGCTCACGGTGAAGTCGCCCGCCGCCAGCCCCACGTCCTTGATCAGCCGCCGCTTGGTCACGCACAAATCCACCCGGCTCGGCTGCGGCACGTTGGTAATCGTCACCGTGCCGCCGCCCTCCAGTTCCACGGTCTTGTTGGTGTGGATGATCTGCACCTTGTTGTAGGCCACGGTCAGGTTGCCGACGTCATCCCACACCGGGGCGAACGACCGCTCCAGCGGCGGGTCGCCGAACAATTGCGCGTCCCGACTCCACGAGCCGGAGTTCGGATCGAGCACCCGGTAATGCGCATCCGACCCGGCCTGGCTCATCTCCTGCCAGAGCACCGCCAGATTCCCCGCCGGCCCAATCGTCAGCGCGTAATCCGCAAAACCCGCCGTCTGCGAGTCGGCGCGCACCAGGGTGGAATTGGTCGAAAAGTTCTGGCTTAACACTAGATTCGTTCCTTGCTGCCACACAAAACAAACCTGCTGTCCGCTGGCCGCCGGAAGTGTGATGTCATCCACCCACGCCTTGTCGCTGCCGCTCGACACCGACTCGTCTTTGGTATAGCGCCACTCGAAGGTATGCGGCCCGGCCGTGACGGGGTACGAGGCGGTTGTCCAGCCAACCGATCCACTCCAAGCTCCCTTTTGCACACCGTCTATGTAAAAGCGCAAGAAGTCCCAGCCGCTTTCCGAACTGACACTGTAGGCGAATGAAATCGTTCCGGCCTCGCAGTTGAGGTGCAGCAACATCCCGCTGGTCTGATTGTGCGTGATCGCGCCGCTGGCGGCGGCATAACTGCCCGACCTGACGGTGCTGCTTTGGACCGTCCAGGGAGCATTGCCGCTGAAAGACCAGGGCAAGCGCGTAAAGTCGCCCGATTCAAAACCCTCATTGGAGATGCCCGCCGATTTCGTCGAAACCGCCACCCGCGCATTCCGGTTGCCCTCCGAGCCGGACGTCAACTGCGTCGCCGTGCTCCACGTCCCATTACTCCAAGTGCAATAAAACACCTGCTGGTCGGTCGCATTCGTCAGCACGCCATCCATGTCCCGCGTCCACGCGTACACGGCCAGGTTGCTGACGCCCGACAGCGATTGCGAAAGCCGATTCGGCAAATCCGCCAGCAGCATTTGCGGCGACGACCAACTCTGGCTGACCGGGTTCCACTCCGCCCACCACACTTGGCTGCCCGCCCCGTTGGTGCCCATGAGCAGGTTGGCCGTGTTCGCCGTCCACACCGCCAACACTTTCCCGCCCGTCATCGGCCCGCACACCAGAGGCGCGTGGTCGAGATGGTTGTTCGCCGTCAGCGGCTGCGGGACGCTCCATTGGCCGTTGGTGCGGTTCCACTTTGACCACACAATCTCCATTTGCGCCGCCATCGCCGTGAGGTTGGTCTCGTTGAAATTCGGATCGGCCACCCGCTCCCACGCTGCGATGGCATCGCCGTTACCGTCGTAAGCCACCTGCGGCGCGAACTCCGCCTGCGTATTGGTGTGAATCGTGGCCGGCGCGCTCCAGTTGGTCCCGTCCCAACGCGTCCAGCGGATGTCCGTGAACTGAAGATCATTCGGGCTGCCGTTGTCGGTCACGTAGAGCAGCATCAACTCCTGCGCGCGTGCCGCCATCGCCGGGTCCGCGCCGGGGAAAACATTTTCCAAAAGCGGAAGATCAGCTTGGTCAACTTGAGGGCCAGCATCATGAACCGGCCCATTCTGCGGCTGATACATCCCTTCTTTGTCAGACACCGGGCTGGCTGCCGGTCGGCCGATCAAGCGGAATGCTTCGAGCGCCGAAGCTGCCACAGTGAAACCACCGGACGCCTTCACTGCCGCATCGGCAGCTACAAACCGTCCCGGACCGGACAGCAGGTGGTTTCGATTCAAGACACCAAATGGCAAGGTCCTAACCCCAGATGCCACCTTGAGTGCGACAAGGCCGCCAGGTTCAAATGCTACGAACTTGTCTGCAAGTGCCGGATTAGAGTTATAGAACGTCCAGTCAACCAAGACGTATTCGTATGGGCCAAAAATGAATACCCAAGCCTTTGCATAGGCACCGATATAAAGGCGAATCTTGGCGCTATCGAAGAAGGTGCCCGGGGCCTTGAGGACCAACGAGCCATCCCCCCCCTGCGTAAACTCGCAATTCGATTGGCCGCTCCAATTCGTAGGCGAATTCCAAGCCAATCTTGGGTTCGATCCGGAAGCTCTTGAACCGGGTTTCAGGTTCGAGGGTCACGACCACGTCGCCTTCGACGTCCACCTTGCCGTAGAGGATAAGCGAAACAGGCTTCAACGCGTCTGCGGCACCGGGAAACTTTGAAGCGATTGCTGTCAGTCCAGGAAAAACATCAAGCACTCCGTAACGAGTAAGTTCACCCCGCCAATAAAGCTCAAACTTTCCGAGAATGTCTGGTGCGAGCAATGGCTGTGACGTGCTGCCGAAATAGCCGTGAGCACCCAACTGAAAGCGGCCTTTTACAACTTGGTTGCCGAGATAGAAGGCAGTCTCCGGGTGCATTGTTATGCCCGGAAGATCGGGGCGGGCACCGGGTTTGCCGACCTTCTCTTCGTAGCCTGCGCCCAGGTAAAGTCTCCATTCACCACTGCGGTAATAATATTCAACATCGCCACGGAGGCCGAACACCGCGCCCACGTAACCCAAGCCCGGGACATAGACCTTGTCGCCTAACGGCTGCGGCGGAATCATAAATCCCGCCTTGAGCGGATCATACAGGTAAAGCCAATCGAGATGAGATGGCAACCACTGCAACCAACCTGGCAACGGCCAAACGGTAACCTTGACCGAGGCTGGGTCTGAAAAAACACCGCTCGCCGTTCTGGCTATCACACGTAAACTGTTGTCGCCCGCGTTGAAAGAGGGCCTGAAGGCCGATCCCATATTGACGGGACAAGAGTAACTTGGTCCCGCGCCGGGAACTTCTTGGAGCAGCACACCATTTGCGTAGAACTGCACGCTTCCAGCCGGGCTGCCGTTCCAATTGACGACGGCTACTGCCTCATTAGCAAAAGGCACGTTTCCCAGAAAAACGCCGCCGGTTCTGAGCTTCAGACTGGTGACGACTGGCCTGCCGTCAGCAGGCAGCACTTGAAGCAGAATATCCGGCACCGTCACCGCCGTCGCTCCGGGAGGCACGGGCACGGTGTCCGTGTAGTTTGCGTAGCCGGCCTTGCTAATTCTAAGCGTGTTGCCACTGGCAAGGCTCACGCTGGCAAAGGCGAAGGCGCCATTGGCCGCAGTCGTGGTGTTTTGGCCGGCGAGACTCACCGCCGCGCCGCTGATGGGATTGCGCGTGGCGGCATCCAGCAGTCGGCCGCTCAGTTGCAGCCCGCCGCCCGCCGCTGCGGGCACCTCGAGCGCGAAGCGACTCGAGGTTCCCCGGGCCGTTCCACCCCACGTCTCGGCCGTCACCCGCGCCACAAAGTTCACTCCGAACGCGCCGGTAGGCAGGCTCTGCCCCGCATCCCAGACAATCCGACGCGTTCCCGGCCGGATGCCAGGGCCAACGTCACCGCTCAAGGTGTTTGCCGCCGGCACGATGTCGAAACTGGCGCCGTCGTTGCGCGAAAACGCCACGCTGACCGTGGCCGTCTGGCCGGTAGCCGGACCCAGCTCGTAATCCACTTCCACGAACGTCGTGCCCGGCCGCTGGCTGGCGCGCACGCCGTACAAGGTGAGCGTTCCGGAGAGGCTGGGTAGCAGGAACGCGTGTTGCGTACCGTTGCTGGTGATGCTCTGGCTCCAACTGTTAGTGTAGTAGCCGCTCTTGCTGGCGGTGAACGACCAGGTCCCTGGCGTCCCAGTGATGGTGACGTAGCCGCCCGTGCCGGTGGTCTGGTCGAATGGCTGGCCTGCCGCATCGTTGCCCGTGACCCTCACACCTGGCAGCAAAGGTCCGCTGACGTTCTCTTCGTGAACGTAAAGGGTCAGCGTCACGAAAACCGCGGGAATTGACAGCGTCAGCGTGTACTCGGTGCTGTATCCGCTGGAATACGGCCGGACGCGCACGTAATAGGTGCCCGGATCCAGCCACAGACTCCGCGTGACCGGCTGCCAATAGAAGCCGTCGCCCGAAGCCAACACCTCGCCGCTGTCCACCAGCCCGTTCCCATTCGCGTCCTCGATCAGTGCCAGGGAGCTGGCACTGTAGCCCGAATCGTCCAGTCCCCCCAACTGCACCGTCACCTTCCGCACCGACCCCGTCACCGTGAACCGGAAATAGTCCACCGTGTCGCTGGGGCCGACAAAATCCCTGCGTTGTACAGTGCCGACAAGTACGCCAAGGTCTTGAGCCGTCAGCAGGGTGTCGTCGGCTCTGCACTCTATCGCCAGTCCAACGAAGAGCGACAGAGCCGCCGCCAGGAAAATACAGCCTCTCGAAGGCGCGAGCGGGCTCAGTGCCTGCGGACTCGGGCAGAAGTGACGCAGCGATCCCTGCTGCACGAGCCTTGATTCGGGAGGCAATGTGCCATGCAGGCTACGGATAGGGCGGGAGTCGTTAGAGTCAGTTTTCATGGGCGGTAGCGGGTGGTTGGGTTGAGCCCGCCACGGCAAGAGTCAAGCCGGGCCGGCTGGAGGCGGCAGAGCGACACCAGGCGGAAACCGAAGGGGAACGCACCGACGGTTGCCCGAGCTTTCGGCCACTGTGCCAGAGCGCTTGCATCGCTTGCCAGTCTGCTTGGCGTACAACACGCGCCGCTGCGTTTGTCAACTCTCTTTTTTTTGGGGCGCGGATTCGGCGATTGGACCGCTCTCTCGGAACGTTGGCGTTCCGGCCCGTCGGCGCGGCCAAGGGATTGGCCGGCGTCGAGGCGGCGAGCCGCCCACTAAAGGCTATCGCTGGGCCGGGGGCCACTGGACCACCTGCTCAACTACCGCCTGCCCACGATGAAGCTGGAGCAGAAAGCGCGGGTGGGCCGCCGGACGGTGCGCAAGTATGGCCCCACCTGCACGCCGTTGGCGCGCGTGCTGGCCTGCGCGGAGGTGGCGGAGGCGACCAAGGCGCGGCTGCGGGCGGCGCGGACGGGGCTGAACGCCTTTGCGGGGCGGCGGGAGGTGGACCGGCAGTTGCAGGTGATCGAAGCGGCGCGACGCTGGACGGAGCCTTGACGGGGCGGGCGGCCAGAAGCTAGAGGGACGACCCCCAAGAAATGGGAGCGAGGGAGGCCGGCCGGGGTCGTGCCGGCGGCTTCCTTCGTTCTCCAATGTTGGGGGTCGTTGGGTAACACCCTTTTTGAGTCAACGGGCCCTCCGCCCGCCTCAGCTTCGGTAACACCCATTTTTGAGTTACGGCGCAGGGGGCGGGGTCGCCCGATGCGGCAGGCGGGACGCAGTGCGCAACCTTCAAACTTTCGCGTAAAGCTCGGCGCCTTTCTCGGTGAACTCGCGGGCCTTTTCTTCCAGACCCCTTTGCAACGCTTCCTCCTCGGAGAGGCCATGTTCGGCGGCGTGGGGCGGACGTCCTCGGTGATCTGCATGGCGCAGAATTGCGGGCCGCACATGGACACCAGCCTGCACCGAACTGCCTGTCGGCCTTGTGCTGCGAAATCTTTCGCGACGCGCCCAGTGGGTCGAGTCAAAGCGCACTAGACTGGTTGAGGATGCATCTCGTGTCACCAACGATAGACCTTGCGACGGTGTCGCACGCGATTGACGCGCACCTCGCGGGCGCCATCGGCAATTTCGTAAACGACACGGTAATCGCCCACACGAATGCGCCAGTCGTGCTTGCTGGCGGTCAGTTTGCGGCAGCCGGACGGGCGCGGATTGTTCGCGAGGGCTTGAATGGCCGCGATGACCCGGTCGTGAATCCCGGATGAGAGGCGCGAGAGGTCTTTCTCGACGGCGCGTTCGAGCAGAATGCGATACATGGCCGATCATTTGCGTTTGCGCTCGGCCAGGTAGTCTTCCAGCGGACGATATCGGGGCGGTTTCTTGCGGGCGCGTTTGAGCCAGGCCACGTCTTCCGCGTCCTCCAAGCGTTCCAACAGTTCCTGGTAGTCCTTGATGGGGATGATGACGGAGACGGGTTTGCCTCTGCGCATCACTATCTGGGGTTCAGCCAATGGCGCTTTCATACCGGGCAGTTTAGCGAGGTTTACGTTCTGCTGTAAAGTTCGCCGCCTTTCGCCGTGAACTCGCGGGCCTTTTCTTCCAAGCCCTTGCGCAGGGCCTCTTCCTCGGTCAGGCCGTGTTGAGCGGCGTAGCGGCGGACGTCCTCGGTAATCTTCATCGCGCAGAATTGCGGGCCGCACATCGAACAAAAATGCGCAAGTTTGGCCCCCTGCTGTGGCAGTGTCTGGTCGTGAAAAGCACGTGCAACGTGTGGGTCAAGTGCAAGGTTGAACTGGTCTTCCCAACGAAACTCGAATCTTGCCTTTGAAAGCGCGTCATCGCGGTATTGTGCGCCCGGGTGGCCCTTTGCAAGGTCGGCTGCATGTGCGGCTATTTTGTATGCAATTACACCGGCCCTGACATCCTCCTTTGTGGGTAAGCCGAGATGTTCCTTGGGCGTGACGTAACAGAGCATGGCTGCGCCGTACCAGGCGATCATTGCCGCCCCGATTGCACTTGCGATGTGGTCATAGCCAGGCGCAATGTCAGTCACAACCGGCCCGAGTGTGTAAAACGGCGCTTCGCTGCACCATTCAAGTTGCTTTGCAACATTTTCCTCAATCAGATGCATGGGGACATGGCCCGGTCCTTCATTCATGACCTGTACACCGTGTTCCCAAGCGCGTCGGGTCAGTTCCCCCTGAACTTTAAGTTCGGCGAACTGCGCTTCGTCATTTGCGTCTGCGATCGAGCCGGGGCGCAATCCGTCGCCGATGCTCACAGCCACGTCGTATGCGGCCAGGATTTCGCAAATCTCGTCCCAATGCGTGTAAAGGAAATTCTCTTGATGATGTGCCAAACACCATTTGGCCATGATACTGCCACCGCGACTTACAATCCCGGTCATACGGTTCATGGTTAGCGGAATAAACCGCAGCAGTACACCGGCATGAATTGTCACATAATCAACCCCCTGCTCTGCTTGTTCGATCAATGTGTCACGGAAAATTTCCCAGGTCAGCTCCTCGGCTTTCCCGCCGACTTTCTCGATGGCCTCGTAAATCGGCACTGTGCCGACCGGCACAGGCGAATTACGCAAAATCCACTCGCGCGTAGCGTAAATGTTTGGCCCGGTTGAAAGGTCCATTACGGTATCCGCGCCGCAGAAAACTGCCCAGAGCATTTTTTCGACCTCGTCCTGTATAGTTGAAGCCAGGGGACTGCTGCCGATATTTGCGTTGATTTTTACTAAAAAATTTCGGCCGATGATCATCGGTTCACATTCAGGGTGATTAACGTTTGCCGGAATAATGGCGCGTCCGGCTGCAACTTCCTGCCGTACGAACTCAGGCGTGATTTCGGCAGGGATACGTTGCGGGAATCGGCGCAAGAGGTTCGGCGCAAATTGGGCCGATTCGATTGACGGGACGCAGCTAGAAGAAACAAACGCACGGCCCATGTTTTCGCGTATGGCAACAAACTCCATCTCAGGCGTAATAACACCTGCCCGGGCATACGCAAGTTGGGTGATTCGTTTCCCAAGTTTGGCACGTAACACCGGCCTGGGCGCAAACCGCGCCGTTCCGAGAGCCTTCTGATCGTCCGGAGAAGGCTTGTAATGAGGCTGTACCTCATCAACATCTCCTCGGGCTGATATCCACCTATCTCTTAGCTTTGGTAGTCCGTCGGCAACTGTGCCCTTAAACTCCGGGTCACCCCACGGACCGGTTGTGTCATAAACACGCACCGGTTCGTTAGGCTCGAGTACGCCGTTCCCAACATCAGTCGGAACGAGCTGTATCTCGCGCATCGGCACGCGGACAAAGGAATGAATCGTGCCGGTGACGTAAACGCGTTTAGACTTTTGTGATGCTGCACCTATCTGTGGCGCAATCATTTGGTTCGGTATCGTCATATAAAATCTCTGCGCAGCTTCGGTCACCTAAGCAAAATCAGCTTTCGCCGAAGCAGACTTGATCCGAAAAGCTTTTGAAGGCAAATGGTACCGGTTCCCTTCGCCAGCATTACCTGGATCAGGTTCAACGGGTTATCCTGCGCCCCCGCACAGGATTCTCAGCCTTCGTCCCGCACCGGGCGGAACCGGGCAGCTCCCCAAAATTTCAGCTAACAGTAATTCGGGCCGGTCAAATAGTCAATAGCCGTTGCAACCAGCTTATGTCCCCGGCGAATCGAGTCGCATTTTAGCCCTGAGCTTCCGTGCTTCCATGGCTTGTGAAAGCTGTGGAAAAACCTTACCCAAGTAATCACAAAGACCACCGTCTGTGGCTAGTTGTTCCCACATCTGAAGTTCTTCGGCAAGTCGCATTGCACGCAAGCCGGCTTCTTTAACCCAAAACGGGTCAGCTTGTTCGCCCTCGCGCAAGTTTTGCTGGTACACCACCCGCAGATAATGTTCAAGTGCGCGTTGGCGCATTGCGTGTTGCTCGGGTTCGGGCAACAACTGTGCCTGTTTATCCAGCACGATGCCAAGTCCTACCTCGGCCTGACTACGGGCCGCTACACCGGCACGCGGATCGTCAACGACAGTCTGGTAGGCTGCTAGTGCATTGGTGAAGTAGGTCGGGTCCTGACCGGCAAGCTGGAGGTAGCAATCGCCGATTCTACCCCATGCAAGCGTGGCAAACTCGGTCGCCGGGTACAGCCGTTGGAGTTTGCTGAAGACTCTGATAGCTTCTTCGTAGTTCGCCAGCGGGCGATTTGTATCGGCTGAGTCTTGTCGGGTCAATGCATCCCCATACGCAAACAGTGCTTGTGCAACCAGATTCGACGGGCAACCGGGATCGTTGATCAGGTATGTGAAATACGTTACAGCATCGGCAAAGCGCAAGCTTGCAACTGCAGCTCGTCCGGCCATCATGCGCGCTTCGTATGCAAGCTCGGATTCCGGCCAGTGCTGGTACAGCAACTGATAATTTTCCTCGGCCCGCTTGAAATCCCCCTGTCTAAAATAAAAATCGGCTATCCAGTTTTGTGCCAGGGGAGCGACCGGATTAGTTGGGAACCTGAATATGATGTTTGTAAATATTGCAAATGCGTTTGTCTCGAACCCGGCGTGGTAGTTGGCCAAGCCGCGCCTGTACTCGACCTGCGGTAACAACTCAGATTGCGCATTATTTGTAACCCATTCATCATAAACTCTGGCTGCTGCAACCCAGTTTTTCTCCTGCTCAAACGTACGTGCCAGAGCCAGCTTGACCTCGGTCAACAAGGGTGAATCCGGGTAACGCCGTTCGAACTCAGCAAAAAATTCGCGTGCAAGTCCCGGACTCCCACGCGCTGCAATGTCCTGGCCTGCAAGCAACAAAACCGACTGCGCACGGAAACCGCCCGGGAAATCACGCACTATCAGCCGCATTGCATTGGTGGCTGCGGCAAGATCGTTCATCGCCAGAGCAGCGCGTGCAGCCTGGTACAGTGCGGGTTCGACCAACGTGTCGCGTGCCGGCTGAATTCCGCCGTATTCCGCCGCCACAGCCTGGTAATTGCTCAGCGCGGCAGCAAAATCCCCCTGAACGAACTGTGCATCGGCAAGCTTGAACCGCGCAACTGCCTGATCTTCTGAGAACGGCAATTGTTCCACCGCAGACTCGAAAGCAGCTTTGCTTTCTGCAACCTTGCCGAGCAACCATAAACACCAGCCTTTGCCAAGAAATGCCCTGCCAGTAAACGGGCCGGAGGGCGCGTTGCTGATGACAGAATCGAATTGTGCCAGGGCCTGCTCGAGTAGATTGGTGATTTCACTCGGCACTGGTAATTCGCGTTTGACATTGGTCTTACCGACAGCTTCGGCGAACTGTTTCAGGCGCAGTTCGCCTAACGCTATCTGTGCTGCGTCAGAACCGTTATCCTGTGGATTTTGTGCAATATGGTTTTGGAGCAAAGCGGCTGCGGATTCCAGCCGCCCCTGACGCAGATTCAACCCAACGCTCTTTAGCAGCGCAGTCCGGCGTACACTAGTTGGCATTCTGGCATCGAGCAGTTTTCCGTACTCGGCAAGCGCATCGTCGAGCCTGCCGGCGTGCTCTAAAACGGTCGCTTTGAACAGAACCGACTCAGCCCTTAACTCATCACGTCCGCAATCCTCAGCTCTTGTGGACAGGCGTGTGGCGGCTGTTAATGCATCTTCCATTCTGGCCGCGCGTACATACAACCTGCCCAGCAAATACAACCTCCGCCATTCCGTACAGGCTCCAAGATCAAGCACTCCAAGTTGAACCAGGTTAGTCTCAGCCTCAGATAAGTTCCCGAGGGCGATGTGTGCCTCGGCCAAAAGCAATCTGCTGTTTACTGCAAGGTCATTTGTCGGGTTTGCTGCCACTGTACGCTGTAACGGGCCTGCCGGCGATACAAGCAATTCCACCGCACGACTCCACTTCCCCAGCCGCGCGTATGCGAGTGCTTCGTAATAGGCGGCCGAAGGGGCGCGCATCGAGTCAGGAAAGTTACGTACGACAATTCCATATGCATCTGCTGCGCCGGTGTAGTTCGAACTCGCGAACTGCGCTTCACCAAGCCAAAAGTACCACTCATCGGCAAGCTGCGCTGCCTTGTCGCGCTGCGTGCTCAGCAGCTCGACTGCATCTGAAAACTTGCGCAGCCTAAACCGCGCCTGTGCCTGCCTGAGCAACGCTTCGGGCAAAAGCTCTGACTGGGGGTACTTGTTGATAAATTCACCAAACTGTCGGTCGGCTATCTCCCACCAACCACCTCGAAACGACTGCATTGCAGTGTTAAAGGCACGCCGCTCTGCCGGCGGTGCAGCGGCGAAAACACAGGCACCGCAAAACACGAAAATCAATACTAGTGCAAATCGCGTTTTCACGATTGTGTTCAAGTATGGCTGCATTTTGCCCATTTATCCGGCGGCTCGCCCGAGAATCCGACTCAAATATTGGCCGGTGTAACTGCGCGGGCAAGCTGCGATTTGTTCAGGTGTGCCTTCGGCAACTATCCAGCCGCCACCTGCCCCGCCCTCAGGCCCCAAATCAATTATCCAATCAGCAGCTTTGATCACATCTAAATTATGCTCGATTACCAATAGCGTGTTCCCAGCGTCGCGCAACCTGAACAACACCTCAAGCAACTTCGAAATATCGTGAAAATGTAACCCTGTAGTCGGCTCGTCCATGATGTAAAGGGTACAACCGGCCGTGCGCCGACTCAACTCGGCGGCAAGTTTAACGCGTTGGGCTTCGCCTCCACTCAGGGTTGTAGCTGGCTGCCCCAATTTAATGTAGCCAAGCCCCACATCGGCCAGTACCTGGCACGCGTCGGCAATCTGCGGCACCGCACGGAAAAATGTCACGGCCTCGTCCACGGTCAGGTCAAGTACCTCGGCAATGTTCCTGCCCTTGTATGTGATCTCGAGCGTTTCGCGGTTGTAGCGTTTACCGCCGCAAGCTTCGCATGTGACGTAGACCGGCGGCAGAAAATGCATCTCAATTTTGATCAGGCCGTCCCCCTGACATTTCTCGCACCTGCCGCCTTTCACATTGAAACTGAACCTGCCGGCGTCGTACCCGCGAATCCGGGCCGCAGGCAACCGCGCAAACAGTTCGCGGATATGATTGAAGATACCCGTATAGGTAGCAGGGTTACTGCGTGGCGTGCGCCCGATTGGTGTCTGGTCAATCACAACCACCTTCTCGAGATTTTCGTACCCGCGAATTGCGCGGTGTGCACCTGGTTGGTCCTTTGCGCCATAGAATTTCCTAAATAACGCACGGCGTAGGATGTCGTCCACAAGCGTGCTTTTGCCCGAGCCGCTCACACCGGTTACACATGTAAACGTGCCAAGTGGAATGCGGACGTTGATGTTTTTGAGGTTGTTTTCTCGTGCGCCGATCACCTCGAGCCAACCGCGTTCATCCGAAGGTGTAACTCGCGTGGCCGGCATCGGGATCGAAAGCTCGCCCTTAAGATACTTTGCTGTGAGTGAACGCGGGTTTGCCAGCACTTCTGGTAACGTGCCCGCTGCCACAACTTCACCCCCTAACGCACCTGCACCCGGCCCCAGATCAAGAATGTAATCTGCTGCGCGGATTGTCTCTGCATCGTGCTCAACAACAATAACCGTGTTGCCCAAATCGCGGAGACCTTTCAATGTGGTCAGCAACTTGGCATTGTCACGCGGATGCAGTCCTATAGTCGGTTCGTCCAAAACATAAAGAACACCAACCAAGCCGGCCCCGATTTGGGTCGCAAGTCTGATTCGCTGCGCTTCACCGCCACTAAGTGTGCCGCTTTCGCGGTTAAGCGTAAGGTACCCGAGACCAACATTTTTCAAAAAGCTCAGGCGTGCTCGGATTTCCCTTATGATATCGTGGGCAATTTTTTCCTGGAACGGTGTCAATTTCAATCCTGCAAAAAATGCGTCTGCTTCATCCACCGTTAATGCGCATACGTCCATGATTGAAAGACCGGGCAGATCAAACGTGCGATTCGGCAGTTTTGTTTTGCGCTTCGCGTCTTCGCCCCCGAGCGTAACGGCCAACACCTCAGGTTTGAGCCGTCGTCCGCCGCAGGCATCGCAAAACTGCGGGTTCATGAAACTTTTGAGCCGGTTTTTTGTGTAGTCACTCTCGCTTTCGCGGTACAGCCGCTCGAGGTTAGGAATCACGCCTTCAAACGGCCGTTTGATAACACTCATCTTGCCCGCACGCCAAAAATGGAACTCGATCTCGGTCTGGCCGGAGCCGTACAGCAGCACTCGCTTAAAATCATCCGGCAAATCCTTAAATGGCGTCTCGAGGCTCTGCCCGTAATGCGCCGCTACAGCACGTAACATTGCCTTGTAGTAAACCACCATCCGTTTACCGCCCCGGCGCCACGGCACGATTGCACCTTGCTCGAGCGATTTCTCCGGGTCCGGCACAACCAATACCTCGTCAAACACCATCTTTTGCCCTAACCCGTGACAGACCTGACACGCGCCTGCAGGCGCATTAAATGAAAAATGCTTCGGTGTGAGTGGCTCAAAACTTTTGCCGGTGGCAGGTGAATACAACCGCGTGCTGTAAACGGTTTCGATCCAACCGTCTAGTGAATCACTGGCATTCTGAGCTGTGCCTGGCATTGCCGTGACCGGACCGGCCCGCCTACTGGTGGGTTTGCATCTCTGGCTTTGACCGCTTGATTCGGGTGTGCGATGCAGCGTGCGAACTAAGCCGTTCCCCCAGCGTAATGCGGTTTCAACAGAATCGCTCAACCGAACCCGGACTTTGTCCTCGATCACCAGCCGATCAACTACCGCTTCAATTGTATGTTTCCGTTTCGGATCAAGCCGAACCGGTACCTTCTCGTGCAACTCGACAACCTGACCGTCCACACGGGCACGCACGAAACCCTCACGCGCAAGCCTGTCCAGCACATCACGAAACTCACCTTTTTGCTCGATAACAACCGGCGCAAGGATCATCAGCCGCGTTTGGGCCGGTAAACCCAACAGCTTGTCAACTATTTCAGTTGGTGTTTGCCTTCTGAGCGGCACACCCGTATCGGGACAATGCGGCTGACCGACGTGCGCATATAACAAACGCAGGTAATCGTAGATTTCGGTTGTTGTGGCGATGATCGAGCGCGGGCTTGTGCTTGCACTACGTTGTTCGATTGCTATTGCCGGTGACAACCCCTCGATATAGTCCACATCCGGCTTTTCCATCTGGTCGAGGAACTGCCGGGCATAGGCCGAGAGTGACTCGACGTATTTGCGCTGGCCCTCGGCATAAATTGTGTCAAATGCAAGTGACGATTTTCCACTGCCGCTCAAGCCTGTTATTACCACAAGCTTGTTTCGCGGTATGGTGACGGTGAGGTTTTTCAGGTTATGCTCACGCGCACCGACAACTCTGATAACGTCCTTGCTCACGTGTCCAAGATTGTGCAGGTCGCGCAAGCAGGAAATCTAACGAAACGCTTTGGTACAGAAAAGAAAAGACTTCACAAGCCAATAATTGGCGGCCGCACCTGGCGTAACCACGCAATTTTTTTACACGAGCAACTCAGTACCAACACCAGCCATCGAGCCAATATACGCAATCAATCAGCCTCTTATTGCAGGAGTACAAGCCGGTAAAAGCGTGTTGGCCCAAGCCCGCCAGTCTGTGAACCGTCATCTACGAATTCGAAATTGTTCGTGGCCGATGTGACAACGTTCGTAAACCGTGTCCACGATGGCGCAAAAATGTTGCCGGTCCATTCAACTTGAAAACGAGTTCCCGGTTGCGCTTGCCATCGCAGCTCCACACCCGCCGGCGTGCGCGTGATGCGTTCAATTGTAACCAGCGCAAGTTGCTGCGTGAGCACAAGGCCTTCGCGTACTCTGAAGAACCGATACGGCGACGGTAGCGGTATGCACCAGGTTGTCTGCGTGCTTGTGGCAGTGATTGTCGGTGAGACGTTCGTCCAGTACGGCGCGGGCATGCTCACAGTGCCCTCAACCACATAATGCACCCCGAGCAACGAGTTCCATGTGATGCATAACCGATCCGGCCAGTACTCATACCGCCCGATCACAATGTTTGTGCCTGTCTCAGACCATTCGGTTGCCTTGACATTGTAACTGACTGCGCCACCAGACAGGTTAACCACAGCCAAATACCAATCGCCTGCGCTCAACCCAACAGGCACAGAATTACCAAACACAACTACCAGCTCATCGTTCCTGCCAGGATTGTCACTAAGATAATCGTTTGTGCTCAAGCTTGGTAAAGGCGGATAACCACGGCGCACAGCCAACGCCACAGGCCCACTGGCACCACTGACCTCAAACTGCGCACGAGCTGCATTGCTGCTAACTACAAACCGATAATAGTCAGTGGCATCACCCGTCCCATAATTCGTACCCGCGTACCCCACACCGTTGGTCAGTGTGATAAACCCGGGCGGGGCGGCAATCTCAGCAGCCACAATTGTGTACTGCACAATTGCAGTATCAGCGTTGACAACGCCCAAATACCATCGCCCAGGCGCGACCGGCACCGGAACCGAGTTTGTAGAAACAACAATTTGTTCGTTCGTTGTACCTTGTGCAAAGCTGCCATAGTCGTAACTCGATTGCGTCGGCAACGGAAGGCCTTTCCGCACGACCAGGTCAACATTCCCACTAAGGTTTGTTAGCGCAAACACCACACCAACTGCATTCGATGATACATCGTATTGGTACATGCGCGAATGACCCGCACCGACCGTGCCGAGCCTTGGCACGCCATTTGTCAACTGAACCACATCGAATTCAACACGAATATCGAATGTTACCCGAGCCTGACTCGCATTGCTCACGGCGAGGTAATACCGTTGACCCGCAACAAGCGGGGGTACCGAATTGCTTGTCAACATGAAGGTGCCGCTCGTCACACCGCTTAACAGCGTGAAATCGCCAAGCCCATCCATCGTTCCGGGCAGAGTGTTTTGGTTGAACAGCAGCGACACCGGTGCACTGGCATTTAACAACATGTTTGTTGTGGCGGTAGCCCAAACCGGTACGTCAACGTAGAAATACTTGACCTGGCGCGGCCCGACGTTAGTGGTTAGTGTGATGCCGTGCGTTAGCTCGGTCGGGACCAAGGTTAACGCAATACCTTCGCGCACGCGGAAGAAATGGTACGGCGATGGCAGCGGCACACACCATGTTGTCTCGGTGCTTGTGGCCGTGATTGTCGGTGAAACGTCAACCCAGTATGGCGGCGGCATGCTCGGCGTGCCTTCGACTACGTAGTGCGCTCCGGGTAACGAGTTCCACGTTAGACAGAAACTATCCGGGGTTAGCCTGTACCTAATGACAATATTCGTGCCGTATTCAGTCCATTCGGTCGCCATGATGGAGTACGTCACAGGCGCACTTGCTAGGTTTACAGCCCCCAGATACCACTCACCTGGTGTCAATGGCACTGGCTGCGAGAAATCGAATATGACAATTAACTCGTCATTGGTGTCCGGGTTATCGCTCAGGTAATCGTAAATGTCCAGGTCAGGTAATGGTGGAAAGCCTTTCCGCGCTACAAGTGCCATGTCGCCACTCGGGCCGTTAATCTCGAACTGGGCGCGTACTGCGTTCGGGCTGACCTTGAACCTGTAGTAGTCAATAGGCAGCTCAGCATTCGAATTTGTGTTCGGGTACGGGACGGCATTTGTAAGGTCAATAACTGGTGGGATCGGATTCGTCAGCTCAATTGCAACAATTGTGTATGCCACATTGGTAACATCAACGTTGAACACGCCGGCGTACCATCTGCCGGGCGAAACCGCTACAGGTTCCGTGTTTTTGAATACTGCAACAAGCTCATCGTACGTGCCGGGCAACAAGCTAGAATAGTCGCACTGCGAAAACGTCGGTAACGGCAACCCCTTGCGCACCACAAGGTCAACATTGCCGCTCAGGTTCGTCACAATGAATGCCAATGCAGTTGCATTGCTCGACACGTCAAACTGGTACATCCGGCCGCGATAAACTGTATCTTCCACAACATCGAATGGCACCCCGTTGGTCAGTGTAATAACGTCAAACTCGACCATGATGGTAAACGTAACCGGGTCAGCATTGGTATTTTGCACACCCAGATAATACCGCCGTGCCGACACCAACTGCGGGACTGAATTGCTTGTGAGTGTAAACGCGCCGTTGGTAACACCAGCCAAAAGGAGGTAATCACCGGGGCCGTTTGTGCAACTTGGCACACCGTTTTGATTGAACCACAGGTTCACCGGCCCGGTTGCACTGACGATCGAATTTGTTGCTGCGCGTGCCCAGCGCGGCACGTCAACGTAGAAATACTGGATTTCATTTGTGCCGATGGTCGTTGTCACAGGTACAGCATGTGTAAGACCAATGGCCGGCGGTACAACTGTCTCAAACAAGAACCGCAACTGCCAACTTACAATCACAGGCGCTGGATTGGTTGCGCCTGTGCGTGTATCCCACACCTCAAGCTGCCACTGCCCATACGCATTTTCGCCCTTGAACGCATCAAGAGACTCTTCGGCGAAGTAATACGAATCGTCGGCAAACTCCAAAAGCGTAAAACCGTCAAGCAACATTCCGGGTTCCACCCCATCAATTTGCACTACATGGGTCGGCTGAGTAGCACTGAAATAAATTGTGTTAGTCTGCCAACTATTGTTTTGCCCGTAGAGTACGTCAATCTGCGTTCCATCGAACAAAAGACGCGCTTTTGCAAGACTTTCCGGGGGCTGCTGAGTAGCGTCGAACTTACCGGATGATCCGGCTGCGTAAATTGCCCGAATTTCACTGGCCGAAAGTGCGCGGTTGTACAGCGAAATCTCGTCAATAATCCCGTTAAACGGCGCACTGAACAAAGTCTCTCCCACATTGCCAATACCAACTGCTGGCTCCTGTGTTGGGTCAAGCTCACCAAACGGTCTTACGGACGTGACGACCTGCCCGGCCAGCGCGCCGTTGATGTATAGCCTCATTATGCCGGAAGTGCCATCCAGTGTTCCGGCAACATGCGACCAACGGTTATAACCGGGCCACCCTGCCACATACACGAAGTTTGCCGGAACACTCTCATCGGAAATGTGGAACCACAATTCGCCACTGGTTTGCATTGCCAATGCGTACGGGTCATAACCTGCACGTCTATCACCGCGCCAAAAAATTACGCCGTCAGCGCGTGGGTAAATCCAACCTTCAATTGACAGAGAGTTCGTTAGCCTAAATTCAGGCGCATCGGGCACCTTTATTCGCGTAGGCGGGCTTTTGGAACAATTAAAGGCCTGCCCGACAACCCCTGCTACATAGCCGACGTTTTGGGGCACGCCATTGTTTGTCGAAATGCTATCGTTCGGGTTGCTTTCACCACGCCACCAACCCACTATTCCAGGCCCGCGATAAGCAAAGCTCATGAGATAGCGTCTGCCTAATGTAGTCGGCAAAGTTTTGATTATACTTCCATTCGCCAATGCAACAAACCGGTTACCCGAGTACGCATTTGGCGGGTCCTGAACAACCGTTACTTGGTTCGATGCCACAACCCACCCGCCGAAGCTTGTACCTAAGGTATAATCCGCCGGGGCGACAGACTCAAAGTCGCCAATGTCAATGTTGGTTGAGATACCCACAAAAGGTGGCTGCGCATATTTGATTGGTGTGGCTGTCTTATTTGTTGCTTCGGTAAATATCACATACGAATACTTCACGCCAACCATCTCGAACTTCACCGCGTCGAACAGCACACCGCTTGCGCCGCCAGTTAGCGATTCAATTCGCAATCGTGTCTGGTCCGAGCTGGCCGTGAACTCGTACGAGGCGGTTCGCCAGGCTAAATCTGACCAACTGTTTATATAGTCGGCTCGCACGTTCGCCAGAAGATTAGTCCCCACCCATATCCTAGCCTCCGGAATACGTCCGGCCCAGATACTGTCGGGGTTGCGTGCATAGGCAAACCGCAGCACGTAGCGTTCTCCGGGTACGGTAGCTATGTTCGTCCAGCAAACACCAGGTTCATCGCCGTTGATGTCTATATACCAATTACCCTCGAATGGGCTGCTGCCCCATGCGCCACTCCTCACCACTTTTACACTACCAGTATCAACAAACCATCCTTCACCGAAGTAGCTGCCGACTCGTGCAATGAAATTCGTCGGTGTGGTTGACTCGAACGAGCTATGCCAGACGGTATTGGTTGTCCAACTTGCACTGCCCAACCCGTCTTGTGTTGCACCGCCGCGGTTTTCAAATAGCAACACGCGTGTGCCTTGTGGACTGACAAGTGTAAACGCGAGGTCGGACACTCGCGGGTGTTCGACCGCAAGCCCAACTTCAACACGCGAAATTTTCCGGTTCACATAAACCGGTATCGAAGATGTTATGACAGCGTCGTCGAGTATCGAGAGGATATTAGTTGAAGCGAAAATGTTTGGTCTGATCCCCGCAACATCCATGTCAATGATCACTTTCAGCTCGAATGTTTGCGGTGTTGTGCCAGGGTTATACACGCCGATGTAATACCGACCGGCGTTGAGTGGTGGTGAATCGGCCTTGCCAATCGAAAGTGAACCGCCCGGTGCAACTATGCCAAGCAAACATTTGTCGTACTCGGTCTGCGTCGGGAACGCATCTCGCCGGATGTAAAGGTCAAGCGGGCCGACGCTGTTGCTCAGGAAGGTCAGAATTACGGTGAGGTTTGTCGCTTCAGGTGGCACATCAACGGAGAAATACTTCCATGCCTGCGGTTCAACAGTTGCGACCATCCCCTTCGTCAGGTCTTGTGGTTCAAGCAACAGCGCAAATCCCGTCACCGCACCCGTTTGCGTCAGGTGATTGTCAATTACAGTAAACAACCAGAAACCAAGTCCTTCCTCGCCAACGAAGTTGCGCAAGCTGCCCGGGCTGTCCGTGCCCGTAAACACTATGTTTTGACCCGTGAACAGCGGCGCTGCAACACCTTCGCCGTTGTCTTCGTAAACGAACCCGAACGGACCCGGCGGTTGGATCGTCGAGTTATGGTGATTGTTTAACACCGCAAACCGTCTGTTATGACTCAAGTTGCCCACAAGATCACCCAGGTTCTGATGCTCGAACGCGGTTTGCACAATTGCCCTGCGGATGTCCACTTGGTTAACGCAGATGCCGAACACGTACATTACACCCGGTGACGCGTTATCACCGTCTGGGATAAAACTCGGCAAGGGGAAAAACTGTACCCGAATTCCGCCCTCGGTACTTTCGCTAAACGGTAAGAGACTGAACACGGCAAGAAATCCGTACTCGGCAGCCATTTGGTCTTCAGCTTTCACGCCGATGTAGAACACTTCGCCCGGCTCGGCGTTACTGTACACGATTAGTTCCGTGCCACCCCGGCTAACGGCTTTATCCGCACTATCGAGCACAGCAGGGTCGAGGTTTGTTAAAGCCCAGTTGCCCGGCCCACGCGCAACATACATGTCAATATCCGCCTCCTCGCGTGTGGCTTCTTCTTCGAGGTCCGTCTGGAACACACCTATTCGCGGTACGCTAAGGTTAGGCGGCAGAAACGTGACAAAAGCCGCGTTAGTGTAGTTTTGTGTGTTTGTGACAACATAGAAATGCCATTGGTTCGTCACACCAAGTGTCACGACCGAGTTCGTTGCCCAGTACGCATTCGGCCCGAGCTGGATTGTGTTGGTACCGAGCAACTGAAAACTTGCACCCACACGTTGATGTAACAAGAGCGAACCGACCGTTGTAGCGTCCTGGAAGGTGTTTGTGACGTAGGTAACCTCGATTGCGCTCGGCGATAGGAAGCTTGGCCTGCCATTGTCACCGATACGAAGTGCGTCCGGCACTTCACCGTCGCCACTCGATATCACAAGCGCAAAGTCCTGGAGAACATTGTTTGTCTGCGTCGTGACAGCATTTACGTTCACGCGCCGCGCAACAACTGTAATTGCGTAATTTGTTCCCAGGGGCGGCGCAAGATACACGTTTTCAATGTTGTTGACTGCGTCATTGGTTATTGGCGATACACCGTCCCATGGCAGGTTAAACAGGCCCCCAGCTACAATATCGTTGCCGATATAGACATTTGTGGTGTCGAGGTTGGTGACAATCAAGTCAAGGTCGTTGACGAGCTTAACGCTAGCTGCCGGGTCGCCTGGTGGATCAGTCCAAACCAATGTGATCCGCAGTGGTAGCCCGAGTGCATTCGAGCTGACTTCGAGTTTCCAGGTCAAGCTTTGCCCGGTTGCAAGTGCATTTGTTGGGTTTTGATCGAGCAGTTTGATTGAGCATGCCTCAGGCGAGTCGAACTTGAAAACGGGTCCGTTGTTTGTCAGAGCCGGATGCAAGGTTGCCGGCAAATTTATCAACCCCCAACCTTGATAATTGATCGGTGCGCGAACCTGAAAATCGTACACTGGGTTAACCGACCGTGCACCATTTATGAGCAGCGCCTTCATCAGTGCCGGGCTGTTTGTGATACCCAACTTTTGGAAATATTCCTGGATTAACGCAAGTGTACCGGCTGCGGCTGCAGCAGCCATACTCGTACCGCTCTCAAACCTGTAATATGGGCCAACCGCATCGTTTAAGTTGCTCAAAGACCCGTAATAACCTGCAAGTTCGGTCGTACCCACCGTTGTGACGATGTCATAAAACACTGTCTCGGTTGTTGTATTGCTGATGGCAAACCACCACGTCGTGCCAAGGGGGTCAAGTGCAACATCATCGGGCGCAGCAACCCGGTTGATGAACGGGCCGTCGGTACTTGGGTCTCTCGGGTCAGTACCACGCCATAGATAAATCGGCATCTCAGGGAACGGCACAGGTGAACTGCGGTTAGGTACAACCTCGATCACAACCTCGACAGTATTGCTCGGCAGATACACACTGCCGTAATTGAACGAATTCGTCTCTGTGAACTGATCAGTGTACCGCGTGGTGTGGTAAACGATCGGGTTGTAGTAAGTGGCAGTGTCCCAATGCGTCGAGCGCGTTGACAAAACAAATGTGCCGGGTGCAACCACATCAGGCTTGAACCGACCCCTATCACCTTCGTACCCGATCCCGACATTGCCACGGCTGGAAAACCGCGCAACTTCATTTGCCGAATCAGTCATCCCAAGCCACGGTGTGGTTGTGTTTGTCGTACCATCCGTCACCTGCTCGACTGTGTTGGTTATGTATCGCAACTGTTCGATTGCACCCACTGTAATGACGTTTTTGGCCGTGCCAGGGGCCAAAATCGAGTCCGGATTACCGCTCAGACCGTTGTCACTGCCGATCCCAGCGTTGCCTGCTGAAAACACGAACAAGACCGGTTGCGGTCCCGGCACACCCGGTAATGCATCACGCACCGCTGCATCGTAACTTGCTGCGGCGATGCTGTATGAATTATCCCCCGCATAATTCCATGCATTCAGCGATATCAATGCGTTTGTTGCAGCGGCATCGGCCTGCAGCGCCGCATCCGATACAGCCGGCAAACCCTCAGATGCAATGTCACGTGTTGCCATTTTGACCGGCAACGCATACACGGTTGCCTCTGGCGCAATCCCACGGAAACTTGCGCCGTCAATCGAGCCACTCACATTTGTGCCGTCCGGCCCGTGCGCACCGCTAGAAACAATGATGCCGGCGACATGCGTGCCATGACCGTTCGTGTCAGTTCCGGCCGCGCCGGGCCCGAGCACAACATGCCCCGATAGATCGGGATGACTTTGGTCAACACCGGAATCTGCAACTGCAATCCAGACGTCTTTCCCGGTCAGGTTCATGTAGTTTGTGGTTGCGACCGGGTCCACAGCAACCCCAAGCCGGACGCGCGTCAGGTCATTTGCCGGCATACGCGCTCGGCTCAACTCGATCACGTGCACACCCGGTAACGCAGCAACTGCAGTCCAGTCCGTAGGCGGTTTAACATGTACAACCGGCCCGAATGGCGCCTTGTCATGCCCAAGTACGCGCCCGCCGATTTGTTCGATCCGGCGGATTGTGTCGGCGGCACTGTCCTCGAACAGCAATAGAGTCAATATGGCTTGTTCGGGCAACGGTTCGCGTTCGACTGCAAGCTTGAGCAGATCGGCTTTGAACTTGAAGTACGGTTCAAATGGCAGCACTGCCTGCGCGAGCGGACTGGCCCTAAGCCGTTTTGCCACTGTTGCTGAGGCACGAACAAGATACGCATTATTCGGTATGTACGAGACGATTCGGGCACCTGACCTGGTTAAAAATACCCGAAACGTGTCGTCCACAGCGCGTCGCGCTTGGACAATGTAACTGCCCGGCTCATCTTTAGCTCGCAAATGTTCCGGAATGGCTATAGTAACTGGGTCCCCCGTATAAACCAACGCATTCTCGAGCAGGATCGCCCGCTCATCACGCAACAGTTGGTCAACCGATCTGGTCGTATTCGACAACCTGTACTTGAACCTGTCTTCGCGTGAACGTGTCTGAGCCTGTTCGATTGCAAACTGTCCAACTGGCGCGGTTGACGCAGCTCGGACTGTGCATTGGCCGATGCGGTTGGGTACGTCGAGCTGGTCAAGCCGATTTGGTGCTGCACCCTTCGTATCAACAGCCGTAACCGGCGCATTACTGTGGGGCCTGCGCATGTACACGACACAAACCACCAAAAGGCCGCATATCACAGTACCTCCCACAACCTTCCATCTAAGCTTCTGCAGTTGCATATCCTCTGGTCAACGATTGTACCGCGTTTGTGAGACGACTCGTGCGCTTTCCCCTACCCTGCCCTGCCCTGTTTTACCCGAAAGCATGGCAACTGCCTCATTAACCTGGGGTCGCGCCCACAGACCTGCATACTCGAAACTGCACGCCTTGTTAATGAGCAGCCGAAGTTGCATTTCTGAGTTAAACAGTTGCTGATGCATGCAACGTAAAATTTTTCAGTCCACAGGCAAATAATTAAAGCTTTCGGTCACCAGCCGGAGCGGATAACGCCGACGCGGGTCAGGCCTGTAAAACACCGAGTCCGGCTCTGCAGTGCGCTGTTCTGGGCTTCCCTCGATTCGCACAACGGCCCGAGCTGCAACTTCAGCCGTGATCTGGTAGTTCGTGCACAACCCCCTGAACGGCCCAGACAATAAAATCGAGTTCTCGGCCGGCTTAAGCGCCTGGCCATATGCATACACAACAAACCTGTCATCAATGCACAGCAACGACATGATCTGTTGCGGGATACGTTCCATGACCGCGTCACTGATGCCACCTGCAGTCTTTGTAAACAGGTGAGTTGTGTTCAAGAACGGCGATCGTTCTGTTAGTTCGGGCGTGGCCAATACTTCACCCACAGCAGTAAACACCCTGTCAGGAAACAGATTTGTGTCTGCCCGTGTACGGTTTATCCCGTTGACAATCTGCACAAGGGGCGGCAGCGGCGTTTGGTTAGGGTTGTACACACCAGCAGGCTCGATTGGCACCGGCGTCAGTGCGCCTGTGACAGGGTCATTTGTAAGCGCAATCACACCGCTCAACACAGCCGACCATGCTGCAAGACCGGATTGATTAACCGATAGCCGGCCGCGTGTTGCATTCTCGTTGGGTGCAGTTGTGAAAATGTCCAGTATCCGCCAGTCTGCAATCGGTGCACTCAACATCGCATCGGCAAACACCTTCGGGTCCATTCCAACTATGTTGGTTGCACCCAAAGCATTTCCTGTCCATTTGACCCAACGCCAGAACCCTGCATTGACGTGAGCGGGGTCACGGTACGCAATGATATTTGTTGCTTTCAGAAAGACCGTTTGCCAAGGCGTACCGCGATGAACACGACCGAGCCAACCGATGTTGGGGAATTTATTTGTTGGGAACTGCCAATCGTCAGACCGCCTGACCAATGGGTCCTTGAGCGCAAAATTGAACGTGTCGGAGTCAACCGTTGGCTCGAACCTACCCCATGGCCGATACCGTTCGTTAAGCCTGCCCAAACCCATATCATAGGGCGTCAGCGCCGGGCCTCCTGGAGGTTTGATTTCTGTGTAAACATTCGTCTGTGCGAGATCAAGCAGGTCCCACGCAGTGTAATGCACAAGTGGGTCACTTGCCTGCCAGGTTAGGCGCTTGGCTATTTTACGTGTGGGTGTGAACGGTACGTCTTGGATCAGGTTTGTGTTATAGGCAGTGAATCCTTCGTAGGTTGCACGATAGCTCGGGCTAAAAAAGGCCCGGAAATTAGCAATTTCCTTGAACTTGAACTGGCCATCGGCTTGGTTGATCCCGTAATTGCGCCAGTCGGTTTTATCACTTTGGTATTCACCGAGCGAAATCCCAATTTGATAGATCACACCTTCTGGCACACCGTTCACAACATTCGTATTCCACAGTCCCTGAAACCCGACACCACGAGTCTGAGTTTCGGCGTTTAAGTCCCTGAAATCGTTCAGACCGTCCAAATTCACGTAATCAATGATTCTGTTGGGGGTGACACTCCGGTCAACGATGGCAAACCACAGCCGGTTTGAGATTACCAGTCCAAACTGCGGCAACGGGTGTACCTGGTCTGTGTACGGCGCCGCCAAGTTCGGTTCGAACCTGTTGCCATTAAACCGGAAGATTGAATCCGGCAAAAACACTACGTTCGTCAAAAGCGGGATAATGAATGACGGTCCGCCGTCTATCGTATTGAATCCGGCCCAGTTGGTTCCGAGCGAGAGGTGCGTCCCCACAACCACGAACTGCTGGCCCGATTGCGGCAAGGACCATTTACCGCCTTTCTCATTGGTCAGGGTTATGCTCAGCAGGTTTGTAACGTAAATATCAACCGGTTTACGCGGGTATGGTGTGAAATATGAATTCCATGCCTCAACACCGAGCACATTTGAAATGCCCAGCACGAACATCTGATTTGTTAACCATTCCGCGATGCGCGCATCTTTTGACGGCCTGCGCAGTTGCAGTTTACGTGTGATCTGCACAACGCTCTGGAAGGCGAACTCGTTAAAGTTTGGCAGACCCTTTTTTGCACCGATTACAACCGGTATGCCCCAAACCATCGGTTCGGCATTGTCATCCGGATTAATCGGTTGTTGAGCGAGGCGCACCTGGGCAAGGTTCGCCGGGTCAGCCAAATTAAGCATCAGCGGCGCAGTAGTTACAAGCCGCGCGTTTTGTTCCTCGACATAGCCGGCTATGAACACGTTTGTGTCAACACGACGGAAAATCGGCCGGAACACAGATGGCAATGGCGAGTTTGTGGTTGCGTCGTAGATGTTGGCGGCAAGTTGCAACAGCCGATGTACACTCGGCGTGTAAAAATTGATCGGCCAGACAGGTATGTTCGTCACGCTAAGCGTGTTTGTCTGGAACAAAGTGCCACGCGGCAATCCCGGTAGGTCAACCTGGACCACCCCGACGTAGCCGTTGAATTGTTGCAGGAGTTTGTTAGCTGTAGCGGTGAAGAACACTGCTGGCCCCGTTAACCCAAATGCTGGTATGCCACGCTGAGGATTACCGTACCGTATGTCCGGGTCAGCCCATGAGACGAAATTTGTCGCTTTCACACCGCCAACGTTGAGGTAGTTGATGTTGATCTTGTCCTCATCCGCCGGCGCAGATTCAGTCCCCAATTGCGCCATCAACCGATAAAATGTGTACCGGTCGTATGAGCTGGTGCGTCGGCCTGTATCCAGCAGGCAAAAAGGCAAGTGCGGCCCGACCTTGTTTGTGTCAAATAAATCTTGCGTTGTGGAAAAGAAATTTGCCGCTGCGTTTGTGTTATCCGAGCCGAGCCACGGATAATCAACACTTGTAGCGTCTGAAGCAGTTGAAAAAATGCCCAGCATCAACGGGCCGTCCGAGTACCTGTCAATGTAATCGTTGATAAATGCGTTCCGGCCAGCCTGACCGAAAAGCTCGAATGGCGTGAGCAAATTCCCGTACCACCCGTTATACCGATAATAGATCACGTTGAATGCGTCGCGGAATGCGCTGCCAGTGTTAGGCGCGCCTACCGGTGTGCCTTGGGGCCTGTTGTATGCGTATTCCCAATACCGCCCGCCGAGCACGGGTGAGTAATTCGTATTTAAGTCGGCTAAAAATGCAGCTAGGTTGATCTCCCAGCCACCGACGCCCTGGTTCCGGAAATATCCGTCATCGTTAGGATTAAGCTGGCCTAAATTGTTTTTTTGCAGGGCTTGGTTGTGGACGAAATTGATGTCCATTGCCTGGCCGAGCGGTACCACAACATACGCGTACCGTGCAACGAACCTGTTGGTTGGGCTGTGCGGTTTGGTCGGGTCGGCCAATACACCGATCCATTCCGGGTCACCGACAAAAAAGTTGCTGATTGCACCGACCGGGTTACCACTCTCAGTACCGTCCGGATGGAGGAAGCCGCCATTCGGCCCGATTACAGGCCAAAGCCCGTTAGTGTCGTACCTGCCGTTCCGGTTCAGGTCGAGGTAAAACCTGAAATCCAATGGCAGTGCCGGGTTGCGATTCGTCCGAACAAAAACAGGCGGACGCGGGTCATAGAAAAGATTTGCTATGTTTTGAGCCAATTGCGACGCGTCCAGCGGCTGGCCATCGGTTGCGCGCCGATCGTAGTTAACATTCGTTGGGTGAGAAACGCCGGGGACGAAACCAATCCAGTTGATGTAGTTTGTTGACACTGCAAAGCCCAGTACGTACCGGTTCGTCAGCGTTAACATTCGAGCCAAGGCACGCGCTTTGGCCTCCTCGATGGCCGTGTCTGCAGCCAGCTTTGCAACGTTTTGTTCGGTTGTCGTTGATACCGCGCCGCGTTCACGTCGGCTCACAGCCAGGAACGTCACAGTTGTAAACGTGATTATCGAAAGCAAGATAAGCGTCAGCACAAGCGCCACGCCATGTTGTGAACTACGCTTCATTGGTACCGCGCAAGGTTGAATTTGTAAGCTGCCGGGTCTGCACTGCGAATTTGTATAAGCTGCCGGTACAGATGCACCGCCTGGGGGCGCTCAGCCAGAAACCGTTTGGCCGCAGCCGGTGAACCAGCAAGTGCGCGCATGCGCTCGAGCGTTGGCGGCTCGACAATGCCAAGTTCAAGCTCGACCATCATCGGCAATGCATTGCTCAAGAACGTGTAGTTATACTCGCCCGTCGACGGATTGAATCCATCCGGACGCACAACAATGTTTGTGCCAGTTTCGGGGCTGCCAATTGATCGCTGTATCCATGCGCCGTGGTTTGTAAGCTCAATTTGCCCCGTGAACAGGTTTGTCAGGTATTGTGTGCCAAATGGGCGCACGCGAAAATGAATCACGCCATCCGCCATCCGATTGAAGAATGCAGGTGCACTGGTCGGGTTCGCATACAAGAACATTCCCGCTGCGGCCGCGATCCCTTGCGTAAAGCGCCTCGGCGGACTCGCCGGTATGTTTGTGCTGAACCGATACAGCGTGGCTGCACCCGTGTTTGTGGGGAACACACGATATCCAATGGCTGTCCAACGATGGTTCTCGCACACCAGAAAGAAAACGTCCTGACACACATTCGTGCGAGCCACGCCGGTTGCGGGTGGTGGCAACGTCTGGAAAAACGGAGCCGCAGCCACTCTTACACCAAAATTGACTTGGTTCAGGCCCGCAGCTTTTGCTTGGGCAAGTTCACCGGCAATCATTTCGCTCACAACGCGGCCTGATTGCGTCACGTCGGTCTGGGTAATGCTGCTGCGAAACGCGCGCTGTGTTTGATTGAACATCATCAGCAGGCCAACTGTGATCACCGTCAGGATCGTTACTGCAACCATCACTTCAATGAGCGAGAAACCGGCCGTGCGTCGCAGGCGCAGTTCATTTGTCAATTGTCCTTCGAGTGCAGTTGTGAATAACGGCCGTTGCAATTTGAGCTGTGCAAGCACGAGCTGTCCGCGCAAGAACACCGTTCCACACGGCAGCCCTCCACCGGCAGCGCCGGATACGCCACGGAAGTTATTTTGCACCAAATCAGTGTTCACATTTGGTTTGATTGAACATAAACACCCGGGTCGAAGAAATAGAGCCGCAACAGTTGCTGCTGCCGCCAGTAATATGGGCCTGTCAACGTGCCGCTCACACGTGTCTGAAACCGCTGGAAACCGCGCCCGGTTCGACCGTTTGGCAGCAATGGCCAGCGAAACGTGAGCCTAAGCTCGTAGAGATTCGGGATCGGAAAGCGTGGCACGGCCGTTACGTCCGGCGCGAAGCACTGCAACAACTGTGTTTCAAGTCTGTAGCTGAACGCGCCTTCCAGAAGTGTTTTGTTGGCCTGAGGCGGTTTATCTGCAGCATTACCTGTCAAGGCGCGCATGTGAACAATTACATACGTGTTGGTCACAAACACATACCGACCCTCAAACAGCTCGCTGCTAACTCTGGTCGGTGTGCTGAACAGACCAATCAGCTCGCGCGCAGTTCTAACGTTGGCTTTCACGATCGCCCCACTTACCTGCGTTTGCGCCTCACCGAAAACATCGGCGCGCATGACCACGTTCGACACCCATACGGCATCCACATAATTTGTCAGCTCGTCAAACCCCTTTGCGCTGGTCCGGATTGCTTCGATCAACACCATTGCGTCGTGGTTGATGATTGTTTCCTCGCGATTTTCGCGCTGGACATTCATGCCGAGCGGTAACACGCCAATAATTGCCACCAAGGCAAACCCGATTACTGCCAGTGCAAGCGCAACCTCGACCAGGGTGAACCCGTCGGCTGGCACATGGGCGCCCCTGACTGAAATGTAATCCCACGTCCCACTACCCAAGAACCGATTGCAATTTCGTAGTTTCATTTGACCTCCCTGCGTTCGGCACGGGCCCGACCAGTTAACCAGTCAATGCGCACAACGTTAAATGTGTTGGTCGAGTTACCGGGTGGTGTCTCGAGCACATCAGCGTTTTCCAACCGAAGCTGGCCATTTTGATCGCGCAAAGGCATTACACTACCCTGCGCAAGTGCAATACTTTCATACCCGATGGGTGTATCCCTCAGATTTATGAGGCGACCTGCGCTGTCGAACCCGATGCATGGGAGAGAGATGCTTACCGGCGATGATGCCGTCGGGAACGGGAACAGCCGGCGCTCAAATGGTGCAACCGTTAGCATGCCGGTACCAGTCTGCACTGTCATCTGAACACCGTAGAACTGCTGCAGCGCAAAGAATGTACCCCTCGGTAACGTGCGCCACGGCGTCAGATACCGCGGATGCGATTGGCCGGGTTGATCACCGACTTGTCGTGCTGCAAACAGCGCGTAACTTGTGTACTGACCGGCAAGCAGATTTGTGGCAATCCGCCTATCATTTAGTGGTAACAACGTCCAGGTTAACATGGCACCTGCCTCGTTCGTCCACTGCAAATACGGGGGTACAAATACAACGTAAACTTCGGACCGCCCGCTGATTGCCGCCTGACGCGCCGCAGCGACATCATCAAGTACCTGGCGTGTTGCAGCATTAATGGCAGCGGTTTTGCCAATGCCTTTTATCGCAGGCAAGGTAATCGCCGCAACCATGCCGAAAATCGCTATCACAACCAACAGCTCAAGTAGAGTAAAGCCGCCTTCCCACGACACGGTACGGCCACCGGCCTTCACGTCACTAAGGCACCGCACGGCCTGTGAGCATGTAGCCCGACTCAGGCGCTGCACCGAATTTTTATTGCCAGCCAAGAACATTGTCCTTGTTCAGACCCGCATTCGCTTTCGCATTTACATCTGCAGATTTATCCGGGCCAAACGACCAGATCATTACCGGGCCGTTCAGCTCGTAGAAATCTGAGTTGCCGGTTGGTTGCCGCACATTGGACAGGCCGTTATACCCTGCCGGACTGCCCGCCTGGACTTGTGAAACGGTCTGACGCCGGTATAGCGCATCCAAGCATCGCCCGTCATAGTTCATGTCCATCGTGATCACATACGGCATGCCCCACGGATCGTAGAACTGGAATTTCACACCCGGCGGATTGTTCCCAGTGAAAACGCCCTGCACACCTACAATGCTAACCTGCTTGGCATCCAGATAGGATTGTTGCCGCGGATTTTTTGCATGGCCATAGTTGATTGTATTGGCCGTGTTAACATCCTCGTCCATAAGGATGCGTATCACGTCCGAGTTTGTCGGGTAATACGCGCTGCCATTGTTTGCAGCGCCCGGATTCACACCTGGCAACGCTGGTAACCCAAAAGTTATGTCGCAAAGGTTGCCCTGGTTGTCTGCAATCGGATTCGCCGGGTAACGGCTGTAATCGTTCTCATAAGCAGTGATCGCCGCTGCCAAGCTTTTCATGTCCATTCGTGCGGCATTGATTTTGGCTTTTTGCTTTGCTGCTGCCAGTGTTGGCAGTAACAAGCCAGCTAGTATGCCAATGATGCTTATTACGACCAGCAACTCGATCAAGGTGAACCCCGACCGAACCATCGCACCGGCCAGGCAGCCGGCAGGTTTGCGAACTCTGCAGCCCCGGTTTATTCGACAGGGCCGAACCTTCTCTTGGCCGGAATTGATCATAGCGTTTGTGTTCATGATTGTTCGAAGTTGCGCTTTTCAGGTTCCTACAAAATCAGCGGTGAATCGCTCCAGTTGCAAATGCGGTTCGTCTTTCCGCCCAGAACGATGTCAATCCACAGATCGTACGACTCTGCATTCATCCGGTTCGTCGAAGACGCGTCGTAACACCAGGGCACTACCCACCGTTGTTTGCCGCCGCGCTCCTGCGACTGAAATGCAAGTGGCCCGTCAGCCGGAAGCACAAATACCCAAACCGGTGGCGCCAGCGGGCTGCTGCCTGTGTTTATGTTACCCAACTCGTCGGAGCTGACCGTAGGACAAAAATTTTGGGCTTCATCTCTGCTGTTTGCCGCGTTCGCAAAACCCATCATGTTGAAATAGCTGTTGACTTGCGCGCTGGTAAGCATATCCCCAAAAATGTTCACATAACTGCCCGTTTCGCTTAAAACTGTCCCTGTCAGCTCGTAAAAGAGCGGATTCCGCGCCGCGCGATTTACCGTGATCGTTGGGTTCGTCCTATCCGCAAGCGAATAAACGCTGCTAGGCGGGTAGAAACCCATCTTGGATTTGTAGGTTTCGATTGCCATTTCGAGCTTGTGCATCTGTGCTTGTGCGCGTGCGATTGTTTTCTTCTGCCCGACCACCCCGCCTATGCCGAGAATCAACCCAGCCAGCACAGCTATTATGCTGATGACAACCAACAGCTCGATCAACGTAAACGCCGCACGATAGCGTTTCACGAAACATCCATTCAGCGTATTCGTTTTCATTCTTCGTTTCATCGTTCACGCAGTTCGCGTTCAAGGCGCTCGCTCAACCATTGTTTGATCATGCTCTGATAGTTGAGATAACGTGACCGTGCCAGGCGCTTTATTTTTGCAAGCATCCGTGGGTCAATGCGCAAAGTAATGGTTACCGACTCGACACTTTCAGTCGGTCCGGCAATTGCACCTTCCATCAGCCGCAGGCTTGGCCGGTTCTCAGCCCAGAAACTCGCCTCGGCTTCTTCGCTATCAAACAGTGGTACGTCTTCCCAACTGTTGATCACGTTCATGGCACTGCCGTTATCGCCATCAAATGTTGTTTGCGCAGCAATGTTCAAGGTTACTGGTTCAACGCTTGATCAACTTTTTTCTGGTAAAAGAACCGTTCCTCAGGCTCGAATGGCCGGGCGTAAATGACACGAATCTGTTTGCCGTTCGTCCGGTACACACTGATAATCCCTATGCCACTTGATGACATGCCAAGATTGAAAAACCGCGCTTGGACAGAAAACCGCTTCGAATCAGGCATCAACCGTACCGCAAAAGGGTCTTCAAACGACTCTTCAATCTCCTTTTGGTTTAAGGCGCCGTTCAACTCGAAAGGCGGATTTGTCCAATCAAACTCCATACCTGGCAATCCTGGCAACCCACGTGTGTCAATCGCATATTCATTGTCTTTACAAAGTAATTACGCGCCCGTAGCGAAATTGTCAAACAGTTTTTTGAATAAACTCGTTTTGGGCCTTTCCACGCGGACAACGAAGTGCCAAAGAAAGACCCAAATCGCTCGCTTTACCCGCTTTACGTACCGGGCCGCTTGCGCAAAAAAAGGCGAAAGCCGGTCGGATAAAAGCTCGATTGTCGGTGTATAAATGCCAAGCTTTCCCAGCAGATGGCACTTACGCGCAGTTTGACATTCTCAAGGTGCTCAATCCCCGCCGCGCTCGCCGAGTCCTTCGCCGCTCATCATGCCAATTGCGCCAATCAACGGCAGGAACATTGCTATCACAATGCTCCCCACGATAAGCGCCAGGAAAACGATCATAATTGGCTCAAGCAACGAGGTCATGGCTGATACGGCGTTGTCAACTTCGTCATCGTACGTGTCGGCTATTTTTAGCAACATTTCCGGTAACGCCCCGGTCTGTTCCCCGACGTCAACCATGCTGATCACCATGGGCGGGAATACACCCGCTGCTTCCAGCGGTGCAGCAATCGTTTCACCCTCCTTAACACTGTCATGAACTGCAGAGATCGCATTCGCCACAACAACGTTGCCGGCTGTCTCCTTGACGATTGTCAGGGCCTGCAAAATCGGTACACCACTATGCACGAGTGTGCCCAAGGTGCGCGAGAACCGTGCGATTGCAACTTTCGTAAAGACAGGGCCGAGGACTGGCATTTTTAGCTTCAGCAAGTCAACTGCTTTTCTGCCGAACTTGGTGCGTTTGAACAGCTTGAACAGGATGAAAAACACCACTATGCCAGCCAACGTCGGCAAGAAATGCTGCCTGACCGTGTTACTGATGTTTAACACAAATTGGGTAAACCCAGGCAACGGCTTACCTTGGAACATACCTTCAAACACTTCCTTGAACTTCGGCACCACATATGTCATCAGCACCAGCAGAATCACAACTGCAACGGTCAACACCGCAGATGGGTAAAACATCGCAGATACCACCTTGCCCTTGATTCGCTGCGCTTTTTCCATGAACTCGGCCAGCCGGTTTAACACAACTTCAAGCACACCGCCAAGTTCGCCTGCCTTGACCATGCTCACAAACAAGCGATTGAACACTTTCGGATGTTGTGCTAGCGCCTCTGAGAACGTGCTGCCGCCTTCAATCGCAAGTGCAAGCTCGCCGATTATCCGCTTGAGCGTTGCATTTTTTTCCTGTCGCTCGAGCACGCGTAACCCGCGCAACAGGGGCAGACCGGCGTCAACCAGCGTAGCCAACTGACGCGTGAAAGTTGTTAGCACCTTGGTTTTGACGCGCCCGCCAAGACCGGGGATTTTGATGTTGATGTTTATATCCAAGGCGCCTTTTTTCTTGCCGGGCGTTTTCGTTACGAGTTTGCCTTTCTTCGCGGCTTTACCCGTCTCGATTTGCACAATACGGGTGGGGAACAACCCCATTTCCTTCACCCGGTCAATTGCTTCGCTCTGGCTTGAGACCTCCAGCACACCCTTGGTCTCCTTGCCCTTTTGATCCATTGCAACGTAACTGAACTTTGGCATAACAAGCTCTACGGTGCGGTCTTTTGCGCCGGTTAGTATGAGGTGTACTTGAGCACTTCTTCAATGGTTGTCAGCCCCTCGAATATGTTGCGCAGACCGTCTTCGCGCAGGGTGACCATGCCCATCTCGATTGCTTTTTGTCTGATGACAACCGTTGGCGCACGCTCGTTGATCAATGCGCGTATTGTGTCGTTGACAGTCAACAACTCGAAAATGCCTTTTCTGCCTTTGTACCCGGTTTCGTTGCACTCGGGACAACCACGCCCGTAATAAAAGGTTTTGTCGGCAACTTCATGCGGCGCCAGGTTTAACAACGCAAGCTGGTGTTCAGTCGGCTCGTGCGGCGTGCGACAATTATTGCATATCTTCCGCACAAGCCGCTGTGCAAGCACCGCCACAAGAGTCGAGGAGATCAAAAACGGTTCCGTGCCCATGTCAATCATGCGCGTAACTGCGCCCGGGGCGTCATTTGTGTGCAACGTGGTCATGACAAGGTGGCCTGTCAATGACGCTTGAATTGCAATCTGCGCGGTCTCAAGGTCGCGCATCTCACCCACCATGATAATGTCCGGGTCTTGCCGTAGGAAGAACCGCAACAGCCGGCCAAAAGTCAGCCCCACAGCTTCGTTAATGGCAACCTGCATAACGCCTTCGAGGTCGTACTCGACGGGGTCTTCGGCGGTCAACAGCTTTAACTCGACAGTGTTGAGCCGGCGCAAACACGCATACAATGTTGTGGTCTTCCCACACCCAGTTGGCCCGGTGACTATCAGAATCCCGTTTGGCCTGTAAATGACCTGCGACATGTATTCATAGATGTGGTCGGGAAAACCGAGTGCTTCAAGTTCAAGCTGCACAGCCGCACGGTCAAGCACACGCAACACCACGGATTCACCAAACTGCGTCGGCAACGTGGATACGCGCAGGTCAACTATCCTGTCTCCTACCCTGTAACTTATACGGCCGTCCTGTGGCAAACGCCGTTCCGATATGTTCAGGTTCGCCATTACCTTGATGCGCGAGATCACCGGCAATGCAAGATGCTTTGGCGGCGGTGCCATTTCGTAAAGTGCACCGTCAACGCGGTATCGGATTTTGAACTCGTGCTCGAACGGTTCGAAGTGTATGTCACTCGCGCGGTCCTGAATCGCCTGGTTCAGCACCAGATTAACAAACTTGACAATCGGTGCTTCATTGGCGAGGTCAACCATCGCAGCCTCGTCATCGGCGGCGCCTGCGGCCCTGACTTCCCGCGCAATTTCTTCGTCTGCGCCAAGTTCCTTGAGTATGTCCGATACGCTCTCGCCTTCGGAGCCGTAAAACTTGTTTATTGCCCATTCGATCTCGCCTGGGTCAGCCACGACAATCTGGAAATCGCGCTTCAGCACGAAACCCAGCCTGTCCATCACGGTCGGGTCCAACGGGTCGGCTACAGCAATCCGCAGCGTCGGCCCATCAAAATCCACCGGCATACATTGATACGTTCTGGCCGTTGAGGCTGGCACAGCCTCGATCACTTCTTTTTTAATTTCCCTGTCCCGGAGCGTGACGACCTCGGTCCCCAACTGATCGGCTATAACATGCAGTTGTGTGGCGTAGTCAAGCACACCGAAATCGTTGAGGATTTCACGCACGGGTTTACCGCTGCGCGTGTGCTCGGCCATGACCTCCTCGAATTGCAGGTCGTCAATCAGGCCGCGTTCCTTGATCAGCGAAAGTAAGGGGTGGACTTGTGTTTCTGGCATGACGCAAAAATTTATGATTGACCGACCGGCGCTTCGGCCCCAATGGCCCTGCCAAGCTCGATTTCCTGAAGTTTTTGCTGGATCGTGACCGGGTCTTGCGCCTTTGTAATCACCTCTTCGCGCGCAATCATTCCGGCCATGTACCGTTCCAGCAGCGAGCTGTCCAGCGTCACCATGCCGTACTTGGCGCCCGTCTGAATATCGGAGCCTATCCGGAACGTTTTGTTGTCACGGATTAATGCGGCGATCGAAGGCGTGTTAATCATTACCTCGAACACGGCGACGCGGCCTGGCTTGTCCACACGCGGGATCAACAATTGCGATATAACCGCCTGCAACACCGTCGAGAGCTGGATCCGGATTTGTTCCTGTTGGTTAACTGGGAACGCATTCACCAACCGGTCAATGGTCTTTGCTGCGCCGGTGGTGTGCAATGTGCCAAATACAAGGTGGCCGGTTTCTGCAGCCGTAATTGCAGCATCAATGGTCTCGAGGTCGCGCATTTCACCAACCAAAATCACGTCCGGGTCCATCCGCAACACACGCCGCAATGCTTCGGCAAAGTTCGGCACGTCAACGCCAATCTCGCGCTGTGTTACGATTGCCTTTTTGTGTTTGTGGTAATACTCGATTGGGTCTTCGATGGTCACAATATGCACTTCATCCCGTTCTTCGTTGATGATGTCGAGCATTGTTGCCAGCGTTGTTGTTTTGCCGCATCCGGTCGGCCCCGTCACAAGCACCAAACCACGCGGTTTGTAAAGCAACTCCCGCACAGACGGCGGCAGGCCAATCTCTTCCATGGTCATGAGCTTGTTTGGGATTTGCCGCAGCACTATGCCGAAATTGCCGCGTTCCTTGAACACGCTGACGCGGAACCGGGCAGCGTCGCCAAACGCAAACCCGAAGTCGGTCGTGCCGCGTTCGCGCACATGCTGGACGTGTTCCTCGCTGGTAATACTGCGCATCAATTCTTCGGTGTCTTCGGGGGTGAGCGGCGGGCCTTCAACCCTGTGCAAGATACCATGCAGCCGGATTACGGGCGGCACACCTACACGAATATGCAGGTCGGATGCGCCCTCGGACACAACCAACTGCAACAGGTCTGACATCGAGTACGACATACAACTTAACAAACCGCGTTAATCAACGTCGCCTACTGTTACACTGATAACTTCCTCAGGCGTCGTCAAGCCAGCCAACACCTTGCGCGTACCATCTTCGCGCAGGGTCCGCATGCCCATCTCTCGGGCGCGTTGGCGCAGGACCGACGCCGGCGCTTTTTCGTAAATCAACTTTCTGACCTCGTCGTCAACGAGGAAAATCTCGAATATTCCCATCCGACCGCGGTAACCGGTTTTGTTGCAATCCGGGCAGCCTTTGCCCTTGAGGAAAGTAGCGCCTTGAATCGCGTTTTCGTCAATGTTGAGCGCGCGCAGCTCAGTTTCAGTTGGCATCGTGCGTACTGCGCAACGTTTGCAGACTTTCCGCACGAGCCGTTGTGCCATCATCGCACGTGTGCTCGAAGCTACAAGGAATGGTTTCACGCCAATGTCAATCAAGCGTGTGACTGCGCTGGGGGCGTCATTGGTGTGCAGCGTCGAGAAAACCAAATGCCCAGTCAGCGACGCGTTGATCGCAATGTTCGCTGTCTCAAGGTCACGAATCTCGCCGATCATGATCACGTTCGGCGCCTGCCGTAATATCGAACGCAACGCAGCCGCAAATGTGAGCCCGATGCTTTCATTAACCTGCACCTGGTTGATGCCACTCAAAACGTACTCAACCGGGTCCTCGACGGTGATGATCTTGCGGTCGGACCGGTTGATGAAGTTTAACACCGCGTACAGCGTGGTTGTTTTGCCCGAACCGGTCGGCCCGGTTATGAGCAATATCCCATCCGGCAAACTGATCAATCGCTCGAACGTCTGCTGGTCGTCAGTGAAAAACCCAAGCTCGCTCAAGCCAAGCATCAACCCTTCCTTGTCCAAGATACGCATCACGATGCTTTCACCGTGGTTGGTCGGGATGCACGACACGCGCAGGTCAAGCGTTTTACCGTCAACAGCAGCCTGAATACGGCCGTCTTGTGGCACACGATGCTCGGCGATTGACATGTTCGACATGATCTTAAGTCGCGCGATAATAGCCGGTTGCAATCGTTTTGGTGGACTTTTGACCTCGTGTAACACACCGTCTATCCGGTATCGAACTCTGAACCTGTTCGGCAACGGCTCAAGGTGAATGTCCGAGGCGCGCATCCTGTAAGCCTCAGCTATCATTGTATTGACAAGCTTGATCAGCGGCGCGTCCGCTTCTGTGACCGCCCCGTCGTCGGTCTCGTCGGCCTTTTGCGGTTGCGCTATCTCGACCTCGCCCTTGGTAATGTCCTGGATCATCTTGTCCACGGCGGTTTGCCCTGCGCCACCGTAGTACCTGCTCAGTGCTGCCTCGATGTCTTCCTCAGACGCAACCTGGAAGTTTATCTCCATGCCGAGCACGTGACTGAGACTGTCGAGCGTGTCCAGGTCCGAAGGGTCAGCAATCGCAACCGTGAGCGAGTTGCCAAATTTTTGCACCGGTATCACCCTGAACTTCCGCGCAACATGCCGCGGCACAAGTGAAATTACCTCTTGTGGTATTGATATTTCGCGCAGGTTGACCGCCTCAACGCCGAAGTGCGCCGCTTTTGCCTGCACAACATCCGATGGCCGAATGAGTTTGTTGGCCACCATAAGGTCAACAACACCCACCCCACTCGCCGCAGCTTCCGACCGCAGAGCTTTCACCTGCTCCGCCGTCACAAAGCCGAGGTCAATCAGCATGTCAACCAAATAATCGTCTTTTTCTGCCACGGCTCGCTCGTCTTCTGTTCCAAGGTTGAAAACCGTGTCCAGTGAAACCTATCGGCTAGCCTCACACATGTCAATGACACCTACAGCGCGTAATCCTCACGCGCCAAAGCTGCCTATGCAGGCATTTCCAAGCCCGGTCGCAGTCAGTTTTCCCCATGCCAGGACGTAGGTACTAGCAGACTGGCGCACCCAGCAGGAGTTGAACCTGCAACCTTCTGATCCGTAGTCAGATGCTCTATCCAATTGAGCTATGGGTGCACACGAAATTTAACCCTCAAACATTACAGCCACACTTTTCCGGCCGCAAGCATAGTTTTCACTGCAACGGCCCGGACGATTGACTCCGCACACGCAGATAAACAACAAATGTTTTGCCAATCTGCCCGTTATTGATTTCCTGCGCACACAGCCGGATCGAGCCGAAGGTCTGAGCACCGATTAGATCAGTTGGCCGTGGCTCAGCCGAAATTTTTCACTTGCCCAGCAGACAAATACGCGACTTTTGCAAAGACGTAGTGAAACGGAAACGTTCTGTACACTGCATCACCCCGACTCGCCATTGAGAGGCAGATCAGCGGCAGTTTTTTGCGCGCTCGGCGCCATTGCCGCAGTGTTACAATCTTACCGGCACGGCGCATCCGACTCAGTGCCAGTAGAATGTAGAACCGGCTATTTTGTCCAGCCGCCTTGCGGCCAAAGCCGACTGCCTAACAGGGTGTTGAAAAAGTGATTTTCGGAGGAAAAACATGCAAAAATCCCAATGTTTTCGAGGGTCGGTTTTCCAAAACAGCCTTTTTCAACAGCCTGCTAAACCTTAAGCACGGAGATTTCGCACTTTTTACCGCCACAGCTTTCCGAGTTTGCTGCCCACCTCACGCGCGTCCGCGTGCCACGCACAGGCTCGCGCGTGGCTTGGTGCAGGCAAGTATTGCCCCTCACACTTATCGCTTCAACGCTTTTACGCATTGCGCATCCCGGAGGCGCCCCGCTTGGCTACAGACAGGTATTGCCTTCCTGTTTCCGCCAGACAAATGCGCATTGCCCTTGCGCAAGCACCACGGCTCGAGAACGCTTAACCCGGATTTTTCTTGAAAAAAGTTGTAACGGTGTTCTCGGCCCATTGTCTATTGGGTAAATATGAACAAAACCAACACCGTTACCGCAGGCACAGTTTGTACCCCTGAACTGTTCCAGTTTCC